>WBZV01000006.1_pt1 | contig 176250 bp, 145 predicted proteins | sample 5204221 | NCBI WGS metagenome assembly WBZV01 (sample SAMN12344360, study PRJNA552823) | activated sludge metagenome | biome: Activated sludge suspended growth; feature: Nitrification reactor; material: Wastewater; isolation source: activated sludge from nitrification reactor of wastewater... | reverse complement strand
GCGTGAAGTCGTTCGCCAAATCGCCACGCTTGGCGGCTTCCTGGGCAGAAAGAGCGACGGCGAACCCGGCGTCAAAACCCTCTGGCTGGGCATGCAGCGTTTGCGAGACTTCGTCGAGGGGATGGAGCATATGCGGGCTATCTACGATGCCAAGTGAGTTGTGTGGAACGGTATGCCCTTGACCCAGTCGCCGGCCACCCCACCGACAACCAGCGCGGTTTGGGTACCGGCAAGAAAGCCATGGGCCAGGTAGTTCATGGGCGGCAAAGATGCATCGGTCTAAAGCGCGGAGTCTGGCTTTCAATTGAAGCGCAGTAAAGCACCATCCATGACAGATTTTCAAGTGCGGGGTGCTGGGCTTCGCCGCCGTTGGCCTAACCAGATAGTTGTCTCCGATGTTCCATTTTCCGGCCATTCCAATTTCTATGCTCAGGCGCTTCTTGGGGATGAGCTTTCTGCAACAATTTCCATTATCACGCGCTTCATTCCTTCTGGCTGGAAACCTGTGTCGACCATTCGACTAACAATCAAATTCCTTAACGCTTCATAAGAAACTTGTATTTTTTGCTGAGAAACAAACGCCTTTAGTATTTCTCGCCCTGGAAGAAGCTTCCTCCAAGAGCCATCCCCAAAAGCTGTTTCGATTTCTGACCTCCATCCTTCTTGCTTCTCCATTAAGGAGGCCTCAGAAAGCTCGTCCTGAAAAACTATCTGCATCTTAGTCATCGAGCGGGTAGCCGCTGTAGATGCTAAACGAGCAACCTCCTCTGCCGCCGGGTCAATTTTTAGATCAATGCACCGGACAAGCTTAGAATTTATATAAGCGGACATTTTGTGCCGAATTACCTTCGATACGACTGTTCTGGCCGAGCTTCTCAATAAATCTAATGCAGCTTCTTCCTCCAAACGGCGATCCGGTTCGATTGCATTTACCGCTTCGGCGACATAGTGTGGTTCGAGTAGGTAGTTTTCGATGTGATAAACATCCCAACTATAACGACGGATGCCTCTTGGTGGATCGTTTGCCTCCGAGTCACCATCGGTAATAGCAAAAAACTGTATTGGCAGATCCCCTCTCGAATAGGCCCTGTTGAGTACATCGTGCAGAGCTTCAACTTTAGTCTTGTTACTGCCAGAAAGAAGGTTAACTCCGGCCAATTCTGCTGAGAATAGCCTTAGCGCTATACTTTGATCAAAATCTGAATCACCGCCCCCTTCAAAAAGAATTGCGGTTCCATCGGGTCTGTAAGCAGCAAGATCCCCAACCAAATCCGCCATAGCTAAATCAAGGTCCTCGTTGGCGCTAAGTTGTCTTAACTGACCTCGGCCGCCATTCATTCCGCAAGGAAACATATGAAATACACTAAACCCAGGTTTTCCAACTGCTTCACGCAATAGCGCATCAGAGTGCGTAACTAGCCAAAGCTGATTGTTAAGCGCCTCTCCCAGATGACGTCTATAGAATTCGGGGAGGTTTCTGATAAGCCGTGGATTAAGGTGTAGTTCGGGTTCATCAAGCAGAATGATTGAATTTTTTGGTGCGGAGCTTCTAATACGGAGGTAGCCGTACAAAATCTCCTTCTCTCCCGCTGATAATTCGTCGAGGTCATGAATATTTCCGTTGGCAGTCTTTACAGGAAACTCCAGACGGCCATCGGGAGTAGGCTGCGGTCCAAGAAATTCTTTGCCATGGAAAAAGGTTAAGAAGAGTTCTTTCAGCGTCTCGGTAAGACCACTTTTTTTTGCTTGCGCATTTCCTCCTTGTTCAGCAAGTAGCTCACGCACAAATCCGGATGCCATTTCACTTTTAACATTCGCGTATTTGTTTGAGTAATTGTAGAGTGCGTGCTGGCTATAAGATTGGTTACTACTTTCTAGGTTAAGGTTTATCCCTTGAACCATCTCCCGACCGTAGTGGCGTTGGGCACCGTGGTAGTCGATCACACCTAAATCATTCGGCCTAAAATTAGTGAATATTGTCGAAAGTAATGTAGAGGGGGACAGGGTCAGCCTCCCACCTGGTTGCATCTCGACATGACCGATTACCGTCTCTTGCTGAAGCTCGCTTTTTAGGAGTGGCAAATTGGTGTTTACCTTTGTCGCGACCTCAGGAGCACGTTCGCGAAACTGAGCTGCGAACATCGCCATTCGGTAACCTCCCCACTGAAAAGCATCCGGCAATAATGTTCGCCAAATGCAATCTTCGAGAAGCATTGCGGCATTGCTATTTATAAATGCTTTTTCGTCATCTCGAAGACTGAAGAAGCAGTCGATTGACACAGCCTTTATTGGGTCATTGAAAAAGCTTCTAAGCTCTTCTGCGCGACTGTTTGGATTAACCTGAAACTCACCAAACCAGTTTTGCCACTCGTTCTGGTGGTAGCCACCGTAAACCGATTTCAGGAGACGAATGGCGTCAAATACGCATGATTTTCCAGAGCCATTTTGCCCCGCGATGATGATCGTATCGCCAGCATTTCGAATCTCTGCCTTTTCGATACCACGAAAATTAGTGATGATGAGGCTATCGATTTTCACTGTCGCTCCCTTCAGTCCAAAGTGTCTCGAATGCTATATGACTAGCAGGGCGTCCTGCAAACCATATCTGTGACGACAGCCACCCGCACATTGCTGCCGGATTCAGCGCCGCAGGACAACAGCCGCAAAGGCCGACTTGCACGCGCTAGCAGACAGGCAGTGTCCCGAATCTTGATGGCAGCACCCATCCGGAAACTACCGCCATCAAGGTGGCACCCGAGCGCTTCCCCGCAAGCGACCAAGACTGTTACCGCCTCACCCGCCAAACGCCTTCCGTATCGTGTCGAAGATGGATTTAAGCGGAGACTCTTCCACGTCCACGGACTTGACTCCCTCCTCGCCCTTGAACTCGTCGTAGAGCCAGTCGCCATCGACCAATGAAACGCCCGGGGGCGGGGTTCTTTCGCTGGGCGCCTTGCCGGACAAGGCTTGGCGCATGTAGTCGATCCAGATCGGCAAGGCCAGGGTGGCGCCGAATTCGCTACCGCCGAGGGATTTCGGTTGGTCGTAGCCCATCCACGCAACCGCCACGACGTTGCCGGAGTAACCGGCAAACCAGCCGTCGACCGCATTGCTGGTGGTGCCGGTCTTGCCCGCCAGGTCGTTGCGCCCCAGGCGCTGGGTCGCCTGGGCGCCGGTGCCGCTGCGGACTACTTCGCGCAGCATGCTGTCCATGATGAAGGCGTTGCGGAAGTCGATGGCCCGTTGATCTTCCTCCCGGGCCGGCGGCGGTGGTGCCTCCCACAGCACGGCGCCGCGGGCGTCGGTGATTTTCTGGATCAGCCGGGGGGTTACGCGGAATCCGCCATTGGCGAAGACCGCGTAGGCGCAGGCCATCTGCAGCGGGGTCACCGAGCCGCTGCCCAGGGTCATGGTCAGATTGGCCGGATGTTTGGCGGCGTCGAAGCCGAAGCGCTGGAGATAGTCGCGCGCATATTGCGGCGAGATGGCTTGCAGCAGGCGGACGGCGACGACGTTCTTCGAGCGGGCCAGGGCCTGGCGCAGGCTCATCGGGCCGTCGAAGCCGTCGTCGTTGCGGGGTTCCCAGGTCTGGCCGTTTTCGCCGCCGGGCAGTGAGAGCGGGGCATCGTTCATCATTGTGGCCGGCGAGAAGCCCTTTTCCAGCGCGGCCGAATAGACGAAGGGCTTGATGCTCGATCCCGGCTGACGCCAGGCACTGGTGACATGGTTGAACTGGTTGCGGGTGAAATCGAAGCCGCCGACCATGGCCCGGTAGGCGCCATCTTCGGCATTCAAGGCCACGAAGGCGGCGTCGACTTCCGGCATCTGGCTGATCGCCCAGCGGCCCTTGCCATCCTGGCTGGCGCGGATCACCGAACCGACCCGGATTCGATCCGCCTTGGCATTCGGCGGCAGAGCGCGAGCGGCAAAGCGCAGCCCGTCGCCCTTGATTTCGATGGTGTCGCCGGAAGCGGGTTCGGCAGTGACTTGCCTGGCGGAGACCTGGGTGACGACGGCCGAGATCAGGTTGTCGCTGCTCGGGTGCTTGGCCAGGATGCGGTCGATGGCGTCGTCCTGCTCAGCTGCGTCGTCCGGCAGGTCGACATAGCCTTCCGGCCCGCGGTAGCCATGGCGCTGGTCGTAGGCCAGCACATTGCGGCGGACCGAGTCGTAGGCTGCGTTCTGCTCGGCCTTGTCGAGGGTGGTATGGACGTTCAGGCCCTGGGTATAGGCATCGCCCTTGTAGCGCGCATAGAGTTCCTGGCGCACCAGTTCGGCCACATAGTCGGCATGGACCTCGAACTGCAGGCTGCTGCTGATCTTGAGCGGCTGGCTGACGGCCTGGGCATATTGCGCCTGGGTGATCTTGCCCAGCTGCAACATGCGCTTCAGGACGAGCCCCTGGCGGGCCTTGGCGCGGACCGGACTGACGGCCGGATTGTGCTTGGCCGGGTTTTGCGGGATGCCGGCCAGCATGGCCGCTTCGGCCAGGGTCAGGTCCGGGAGGCGCTTGTTGAAATAGGTCCGCGCCGCGGCGGCAAAGCCGTGGGTGCGCTGGCCGAGGTAGATCTGGTTCATGTAGAGCTCGAGGATCTGGTCCTTGCTCAAGGCCGATTCGATGCGAAAGGCGAGGACCACCTCGGTCAGTTTGCGCTTGACGGTTTTTTCCTGGGAGAGGAAGAAGGCGCGGGCCACCTGCATGGTGATGGTCGAGGCGCCCTGCCGGAATCCGCCGCTCAGATCGGCCACCAGCGCCCGCAGGACGCCGCGGTAATCGACGCCGCTGTGCTCGTAGAAGCGGGAATCCTCGATGGACAGCAGGGCGTCCTTGAGGACCGGGGGGATCTCCTTGATCGGCGTGAAGTCCCGGTGTTCTTCGCCGAATTCCCCAAGCAGCGCGCCGTCGGCGGTATAAATGCGCAAGGGAATCTTGGGGCGATAGTCGGTCACCACATCGAAGGCCGGCAGGCTGGGCAGTACCGTCACCAGCATGGCGCCGAGCAGCAACCCCATCGCCAGGGCGCCATCGGCACTCAACGCCAGCAGGGTGCGCCGCAGGTCATTGCGGTAATTGGCTGTGGCAAAGGGTAAGGCAAGAAATCTGACGGCTGTGGAGAAGAAGCTCACGCACTGGTCCTGCTGAAGCGCCACCATGGGCGGTTGAAGGTGCCGGCAAGCCAGTCACCAAAATGCGCAGTGTAGTGGCAATGGCGGCGAGAATGCCGCCTCGGCGGGCAGCTATCTGATACGGTCTGTTCCCGCATAATTCGGAATCCGGATAAGGAGTGGAAACCATGATTCAGCCGATGACCTCGAAATTCATTCTCGCGCCGGCGGTCGCCGTCATGGCGACTGGCCTCGCCCTCGCTGACCAACCCCATCATCCGCATCCCGGACTCGCCAAGGATGTCGATGCCTTTCATGCGGTTCTGGCTCCCGTCTGGCACGCTCGTCCGGGTCCGAAACGGCTGCAAAATGCCTGTGCCAAAGTCGATGATATGGCGCGTCTGGCAAGCGGCATCCGCTCGACCAATGCCGCGCAGTTGGTCGCCTCGATTGCTGCCTTGAGGACCAGTTGCCAAGGCAAGCCGGGGGACGTGGAAGGCGCCCTCCATGACGTTCATGAGGCATTCCATCACCTGATCGATGCCTAGCATCATGAGCGCCCTGGAACCATCGTGAGAGTAGTGGTGCAGCGCGTCAGGGATGCCAAGGTCGAAGTGGGGGGCGAGGTAAGCGGCGCCATCGGCCCGGGGCTGCTGGTTCTGGCCGGCTTCGAGGCGGCGGACACGGAAGCCGATCTGGACTGGATGGCGGGCAAGATCGTGCGCGCCCGCGTCTTCGCCGACGGCGAGGGCGTCATGAACCGCAGCGTGCAGGAGGCGGGGGGCGACATCCTGGCCGTATCCCAATTCACGCTCTACGCCTCGGTCAAGAAGGGTAACCGCCCCTCCTGGAGCCGGGCGGCGCCCGGGGCGCTGTCGCAGCCGCTGTTCGCGCGCTTCGTCGAAAAACTCGCCGCCGCCCTGGGCAAGCCCGTGCCCACCGGCGTTTTCGGCGCCGACATGGCGGTGAATCTGGTCAATGACGGGCCGGTGACCCTGGTAATCGATTCGCGGAGCCCGGAGTAGCCGGCCGAGCCAGCTCTCAGCGGCGCAACAGGGTCCAGACCAGATCGACCCCGGCGAGCACCAGGTCGGCGATGTCCGTGTTGCGGTCGAGATTCTCGAAGCGTTGGCGCTCCCGCCGGGATTTCTCCTTTTCCCGGGCGAGGATGGCGTCGGCCACGGCGCTCACGTCGGGCGCCGCGCTGCGCCGCGTTTCGGCGTCGCGAAAGCGGGCCAGGGCGACTTCGACGGCCGCCGGGTCGAGGATGGCGATGGGCGCCCGGCAGTGGCCGCAGGCCGCTTCCTGGCGAATATCCACCGGCGCGCCGCAGCCGGTGCAGCGCACGACGCCGACGCGGGCCGCGAGGGCACGCACCTCGGCGGGGTTCAATTGGCGGACGAAGCCCTTCTCCGTCATGAACTGGCCAAAGGTGATGAAGCGGCCGTGCCCCTGCAGGCAGCGGTAGTAGTTGAATCGCCCGCCGTGGCGGGAGACGTCCAGGCCGTGCAGCATGCGCTCGCCGCAGCGGGGACAGGGAAGCTGCGTGGCCAGGGGCCGCTGGGCGTCCTCCTGTCGTTCGTGGAGCAGCCTGAAGAGTTCCACAACCCCACCCGGGGCGAGCTGGAGGCTTTCGAACTCGTCGAACCAGATGCCCTGGCAGGCGAAGCAGAAATCGAGCTCCACCTCGCCCCGATCATGGCGGGGGAAGCAGCGCGCCAGCATCGGCTGGGTGCAGGAGGGGCAGGCGGGCGTCTTCATGTCTTCCGTGCCTCGCCGCCCCGGGCAGCGCGGGTGGCGCGCCCCCAGCCGGCCGAGCGTTCCCGCGCCGCCTCACGCACCAGCCAGGCCTTGAGGGCGAGGACGGTGGGCCGCTCGGCGGTGGCAGCCGGGGTGACCGCGTAATAGGCGTAGCGGGAAGGAATCGAAATATCGAAGGGAATCACCAGACGACCGCCGGCCACGTCGGCGCTGACCATGGGTCGGGCGGCGAGGGCGACGCCGTGGCCGGCCACCGCCGCGGCAAGCGCCAGCGCGCCGTCCTCGAAATGCACGCCGCGCACCCGCTGCTCCAGGTCGCGTATCCCGGCAAGTTCCAGCCATTGTTCCCAGCCCGGGCGCTCTTCCAGCTCGGGCACCGTCGAATCGTGGATGAGCACCTGCCAGGCGAGGTCGGCCGGCTCCCGCAGGGGACGCTCGCCGTCCTGCAGCGAGGGACTGCACACCGGCACGTAGGCGGGGGTGAACAGCATGTCGATCTGCTGCCCGGGGTAGCGACCACGGCCGAAGCGGATGGTCAGGTCGTAGGGCGCATCGCCCGCCGCCGGACGCAGGTCGCCGACCGCATCCTTGTCGCGGCTGTCGATGGTGGCGACGCTGCTGGACAGGCGCAGATCGATGTCCGGATGGGCGCGGGTAAAGCCGGCCAGCCGCGGCACCAGCCAGCGGGCGGCGAAGGAAGGCGGGGCGCAGACGGTCACCACGCCGCCCGTCTCGGCGCGGCGGCTTGCCTCGATGGCCGCCACCAGGCTCGCGAAGCCTTCCTGCACCTTCGGCAGCATGGCCGCCCCTTCGGGCGTCAGTTCCAGGGCGCGGGTCAGGCGGAGAAACAGCGGAAGGTCGAGAAATTCCTCCAGGAGCTTGATCTGGTGGCTGATGGCGGTGGGCGTCACGGCCAGCTCCTCGGCCGCCAGCTTGAAGCTCAGGTGGCGCGCCGCCGCTTCGAAGGCGCGCAGGGAATTCAGGGGCGGCAGGCGCGGCGGCATGGATGAGTTTTATTCAGGCGTCGGCTTAGAAATGATCGTTTGTTGCGTTGCAGCAAGGTCGATATTCTGGCCCCACTGACTCACGGGAATGGCTCCGGCCCGACCCGAGGGTCCATAGAAAGCCTGTTCATCTTCGTCGATACGAAAGGAGTACGCAATCATGAACAAGTCCCTGCTCCCCCTCCTGGCGCTCATCATCGCCGCCCCCGCCTTCGCTGGCGAACCGCGCATCCACTCGACCCGCGACAGCGGCGGCTACGAAGCCAACCTGCGCACAGCCGGCATCCCCCTCGCCGGCGGCCTCGCCTGGACCGGCCACAGTGCGGCTCCTGCCCGCAAGCCGACCGCCGCGCTGCACGCCGAAGTGCGCAACGGCAAAGCGAGCTGAGCCCAGCCTCCCCGATGTCTCCTCCCCCCGGCCCGCGCCGGGGTTTGCCGGCCGGATCCCATCCCGGCCGGTTTTTTTTGCCTGCCCGCCGGCCGACTGCGCGCGGCGATCCCCCGGCAAGGCGTCTGTGGCAAAATCCGGCGGCCATCCCCTGCCCGCCCATGCCTGAAAAATCCCTCCGCTACGGCCAGTTCCTCGGCGCAATCCGTCTGCACCACCGGCAGATCAGCTACAACGACGTGGTCTCCTTCGAACGGAGCGCGACGCCGTCCCAAAGCCGCCTGCGCGCCATCGACGTCCACCGCCTGGTGACCCCCTACCTCTCGGTGCGCCTCGGGGAGCAGGTGCGGGCGGTGCTGCCCCTCGCCCTCCTCCTGGTCGCCTTTCAAGCCCTGGCGCTGCGCAGCTTTCCCGGCGATGCCAATCTGATCGGCCTGGGAATCGCGGCCGTGGTGCTCGGACTCATGCTTTTCATGGAGGGCGTCAAGCACGGTCTCATGCCCTTCGCGGAAAACATCGGCTACCTGCTTCCCGGCCGGGCCGGGGTGCTCACCATCCTCGGCTTCGGCGGCATTCTCGGGGTCGCGGCGACCTTCGCCGAGCCCGCCATCGGCGCTCTCCAGGCCGCCGGCGAGAGTGTCTCCCAGGGACGCGCCGGCCTTCTCAAAGCGCTCCTGGACCCCTGGGTCGAGCGGCTCATCCTGGCGGTGGCGGCCGGGGTCGGCATTGCCGTGGTGCTGGGCCTGATGCGCTTTCTCTTCGGTTGGCGGCTCAAGGCCCTGGTGCTCGTCATCGTCCCCCTCTGTCTGGGGCTCACCGCCTACGCGGCCAGCCACCCTCAATTGGAGCGGGTGATCGGCCTGGCCTGGGATTGCGGCGCCATCACCACCGGCCCGGTGACCGTTCCCCTCGTGCTGGCGGTAGGCATCGGCGTCGCCGCGTCGGTCGGCAAGGGAGAGAATCCCTTGGCCGGCTTCGGCATCGTCACCCTCGCCTCGCTCCTGCCGGTGGCGGCGGTCCTCCTCGTCGCCCTCCACGGCGCCGGCATGCCGCTCCCGACCCCCGCGCCCGCCGGCGACGACCTCCCCTGGTACCGCGCGACGCCGATGGTTGAAGCGACGGGGGCGCTGCGCGCCATCCTGCCCCTCGTCCTGCTGCTCTTCGTGACCCAGCGTTTCCTCCTCGGACAGCGCCTGCGGCGGGCCGACCTCTTCTATTACGGCCTGGCGACCGCCCTGCTCGGCATGATGGCCTTCAATGTGGGACTCACCACCGGCCTGGTGGAACTCGGCAACCAGGCCGGCCAGAACGTTCCCTGGGCCTTCGCCAGGCACCCGGAGAGCGGCGCCCCGCCCTTGTACCCACGGGGGCTGGGCATCGCCATGGCCATGGTCTTCGCCTTCTGCGTCGGCTACGGCGCGACCGTCGCCGAGCCGGCCCTCAACGCCATGGGCATCACCGTCGAGAATATTTCCGACGGCGCCTTCAAGAAACGCCTGCTCATCCACGCCGTCGCCTTCGGGGTCGGCGTCGGCGCCGCACTGGGGGTGGCACGCATACTTTTCGATCTGCCCCTCGCCACCCTCCTGGGGATCGCCTACGGCATCGCCCTCCTGCTCACCCTGGTCACCCGCGAGGAATACGTCAACCTGGCCTGGGACAGCGCCGGCGTGACCACCGGACCAGTGACGGTGCCCCTGCTCCTCGCCCTGGGGGTCGGGCTGGCGGAGGCGGTGGGCGCCGCCGAAGGTTTTGGAATCCTGGCCCTGTGTTCGGCCGGGCCGATCATCAGCGTGCTGGCCGTGGGTCTCTGGGCCCAGTTCGGGCCGGGCCGCGCCGGCAGCAAGCAGGGAGGGAGAAGGGGATGAGCGAAATGATCGTTCTGGTGGATGTGATGCTCATCACCGCGGTCGTGCAGCGCGGTGCTGCCGACGCGGTGGTCCAGGCCGCCCAGGACGCCGGCGCCCAGGGGGCCACCATCTTTCACGCCCACGGCACGGGGGTACGCCAGAAGCGCTTAGGCCTCCTCGGTCTCACCGTCAATGCGGAAAAGGAAGTCATCTACATCGTCGTTCCGGCCGACCAGGCCGATCTCGTCTTCGAGCGCATTTTCGTGAGCGCCAAGATGGATACGCCGGGCATGGGCATCCTGTGGATGACCCCCCTGGAGAAGATGGCCACCCACGTTCCCCGCGAGGTGGCGGCCCGCTTCGGCCTGCACACGGAAGCCCGCGGGAAATGACCGCCCTCGCCCACATTGGCCGGGGCATCGAGAAAAAGCTGATCACGGCCATCGTCCAGGCGGGCAATGGACGAACCCTGGTCAATGCCCTGGCCGAAGCGTCCGGCGTGCTTTCCATTTCGCACCACCACGCCCGCGGCGTGGGTCGGCGCCGGGTGCGCGCCAATCAGATGCTCTTCGCGGAAAAGGACGTGCTCCTGGTGCTCGTCGAGGCGGCCGAAGCCGACGCCCTGTTCCGGCGCCTCTTCGACGCCGCGGGAATCGGCGAAGCCTCGGTGGGGATGATTTTCATGGAAAGCGTCGCCCGCGGACACCCCATGCTGCCCTTCGGCGACGCCGACTGGTAGGGATTCGTGGCAGGGCAGCGCCCCTCCCGGTCAGGCGGCGTTACACTGACGGAAAAAATCAGGGAGACGCCATGTCGCGCGTATTGCTTGCCTTTGTCCTCGCCGCCCTGGCGGGGTTCGGCTTCGCCCAGGAGCGCGGAGCCTCCCGGGACTCCTCGGCGAGCCGCGGGCAGTCCCTCTATCTGCCCATCTACTCCCACCTGCTCTACGGCAATGTGGGGCGCAGCGGCCAACCCGCCCGCGCCCTGCTCTCGGCTCTGGTGAGCATCAGGAATACCGATCCGCGCAATGCGATGCGCGTGCTCTCGGCCCGCTATTACGACACCCAGGGCCGCTTCCTGCGCGACTACCTCGCCGCCCCCGCCGTCGTGCCGCCCCTGGGCACCCTCGAACTGTTCGTCGAACTGCACGACGAATCCGGCGGCTCGGGCGCCAACTTCCTCATCCGCTGGGAATCGGACGCCGCCATCAACGCACCGCTCGTGGAAGCGTTGCACGCCAACATGGACTCGGGCAAGGCGGTGATCCTCACCACCCGCGCCGTCGCCATTCAAGACTGAGCGCCCGGCCGGCATGCAGACCGCCTCCGCCCGCACCCACGCGAGCTATATCGTCCGATTGCTGAACTACGCCCTGGTGGGGCTCGTCGCCGTCCACGTCCTGGGGACGGCCGGCTATCACTACCTCACCGAGGGACGCTACTCCTGGTTCGACTGTTTCTACATGACCTTCATCACCGTCGCCACCATCGGCTTCGGCGAAATCATCGACATGTCGAACAATCCCATGGCCCGCTGGCTGACGGTGGCCCTGGGCATCCTGGGGGCGGGAAATCTCTCGATGCTTTTCTCCATCGTCACGGTGGCGCTCCTGGAAACCGACCTCAACGGCAATCTGCAAAGGAAACGCATGGACAAAGTCATCCGCAGCCTCAAGGGCCACTACCTGCTGTGCGGATTCGGGCGGGTCGGCCGCAACGTGGCCGGCGAACTGGAGGCCACCAACCGCCATTTCGTCGCCGTCGACGAGGAAATCAACCGCCTCCTCGAATACAAGGAGCGCACGCCGGGCCTGCTCTACCTGCACGGCGACGCCAGCGACGACGACATCCTGCTGCGCGCCAACCTGGAGAACGCGCGCGGCGTTTTCGCCGTCACCGGCGACGACTCGCGCAACCTGATGATCGTCATCACGGCCAAGCAGTTGAAGCCCGAGGTGCGCGTGGTCGCCCGCTGCCAGGAAGTGCGCAACATCGAAAAAATGCGCAAGGCCGGCGCCGACGAGATCGTCTCCCCCAATTTCACCGGCGGCATGCGCATCGCCTCGGCGATGATCCGGCCCCACGTGGTGTCCTTTCTCGACGAGATGCTGAAGTCGGAAAAGAACCTTCGCGTCGAGGAAATCCCCGTGCCGGCGGCCTTCATCCCCAAGCCCCTGGGGGACATCCGCCTGCGCAGCGCCGATTACGTGCTGATCGCCATCCGCGAACGGAATGGGCAATGGCACTTCAACCCGGCCAAGGACTATCTCATCAAGCCGGGCTACGTGCTGATCGCCATGGCCAGCCCGGCCGGCCGCATGGAGCTGGAAGGGGCGCTGGCCGAACGCCTGAACTGATTGGGGATTTCCACAAGGGAACCGCCTTGGGGGGCGATGCTAGAATCCGCCGTCCCCTCTCCGGATTGCTCGCCGTGAATCTCCCGCGCCCCCGCGCCGCCGCAGGCGCCACCCTCTTCGCCTGCCTCGCCCTGCCCAGTGCCGCCTTCGCGGGCGGCGGCCCGACCGTGGCCGGCATTCCCGTCGAATTCATCCTCTTCGCCCTCACCCTCCTGGGGGTCGCGCTTTTCCACGGCCACACCCTGTGGGTCGCCCTCGGCGGGCTCGCTGCGATCACCACCTACAAACTCGCCGTCACCGGCTTCAAGACCGGCGCCGGGCTCGCCGGACTGGCGGGCCACCTGGGCCACGAGTGGGTGATCCTCGCCAACCTCTTCTGTCTCCTGATGGGCTTCGCCCTCCTTGCCCGGCATTTCGAGAAGACCCACCTGCCAGTGGTGCTGCCGCGCTTCCTGCCGGACGACTGGAAGGGTGGATTCCTGCTGCTGGTCATGGTCTGGGTCATGTCCGCCTTCCTCGACAACATCGCTGCCGCCCTCATCGGGGGGGCGATGGCCCACCAACTCTTCCGCGCCAAGGTGCATATCGGCTATCTCGCCGCCATCGTCGCCGCGTCCAACGCGGGGGGCGCCTGGTCCGTGGTGGGGGACACCACCACCACCATGATGTGGATCGCCGGAGTGAGCCCCACCCAGGTCTTCGAGGCCATCGTCGCGGCCAGCGTCGCCCTCCTCATCGTCGGCTACGTGGGGGCACGACAGCAGCATGCTCATTCGCCCATCCTCAAGGGCGCCCACGCCCACACCCATATCGACTGGGCGCGCATGGGCATCGTCGGCCTCATCCTGGTTTCCGCCATGTTCACCAATGTGGTGGTCAATCTGAAATTCGCCCACCTAGCCGACCACTTCCCGTTCATCGGCGTCGCGGTCTGGGCCGCCATCCTGCTCACCGTCGCCCTGCGCCGCCCGGACTGGGAGCTTCTCCCCGAAACCGCCAAGGGTTCCGTCTTCCTCCTCTCCCTGGTGCTCTGCGCATCGATGATGCCGGTCGAGGAGCTGCCGCCGGCCTCCCTCGCCTCGGCCTTCGCCCTGGGCTTCGTTTCCGCCGTTTTCGACAACATCCCCCTCACCGCCCTGGCGCTCAAACAGGGCGGCTACGACTGGGGATTTCTCGCCTACGCGGTGGGCTTCGGCGGCTCCATGGTGTGGTTCGGCTCTTCGGCCGGCGTCGCACTTTCCAACATGTACCCGGAAGCCCGCTCGGTGGGGCTCTGGCTGCGCCACGGCTGGCACGTGGCCCTGGCCTACGTGGTGGGCTTCGCGGTGATGGCCAGTGTCCTCGGCTGGCATCCGGAAGCTCCCCAGCGCCACCAGGACGCCGCGGCGGCATCCGCCCCGGCAACCCACTGACGATGCGCGGCCGCGCCCCCCTCGCCGCGCCGGCGCAAAAGCTCCGGGTGGCCGCGACGCGCCGCGCGTGTGCCTCATGCGTTGCCCTGGCCCTGACCCTCCTCCCCCTTCCTGCCTTCGCCGCAGGCTCCGGGGTGGTGGGCGAAAATCTCCTGTGGCTGGCGATGATCCTCATGGCGGCGCGGCTCTTCGCGCCTCTGGCTCAGCGCCTGGGCTTTCCCGCCGTCCTCGGGGAACTCCTGCTGGGAGTGGCGCTGGGCAACCTCGGCCTCCTCGGCGTCCATTATTTCGACGCCGTCGCCGCGGATCCCATCATCGCCTTCCTCGCCGAACTGGGTGTCATCGTGCTGCTCCTCCAGATCGGCCTGGAGACTCGCCTCGGCGATCTCGTCAAGGTGGGCGGCAAGGCGGCCCTGGTGGGCAGCGTCGGCATCGCCCTGCCCTTCATGCTCGGCGCCTGGCTGGTGGGGCCCTTCCTGATGCCTGGCAAGACGGACAATGCCTACCTCTTCCTCGGCGCCACCCTGGCGGCGACCTCGGTGGGCATCACCGGCCGCGTCTTCCGCGACCTGGGGCGCCTCGGCATGGCCGAAGCGCGCATCGTCCTGGGCGCGGCGGTGATCGACGACGTGCTGGGCCTCGTCATCCTCGCAGTGGTCTCCAGCTTGGTGCAGATGGGTACGGTGAGCGTCGGCGAAGTGGCCTGGATCATCGCCGAGGCGGTGCTCTTCCTGGGCGGATCCATCGTGATCGGGCGCGCCATCGCCCCCCATTCGTCGCGCTGGCTGGCGCGCCTGGACAGCGGCCATTCCATGCTCTTCGCCCAGGTGCTCGCCACTGGCCTGTTCCTCGCCTGGCTGGCCCACGCCATCGGGCTCGCCCCCATCATCGGCGCCTTCGCCGCCGGGCTCCTTTTCGAGCCGGTCTTCCTCAATGCCTTCGAGACGCCCAAGGTGGTGCAGGAGATCGAGCCGCTGCTGCCGGCCGAGAGCCGGAGCGGGCTGAGCGAAAAGATCCGGGCGGTGCTCAGCCGGCATAGCGGCCATCAGCACGAGCACATGATCGAACCCATCGGCTATTTCTTCGTGCCGGTCTTCTTCGTCCTCACCGGCATGCAGGTGGATCTGAAGACCCTGGCCGATCCGCAACTGGTGCTCATCGCCCTGGGGATCACCGCCGCGGCGGTGGTCGGCAAGCTGGCCGCCGGCTTCGCCGCCGGGCGCGGCCACAACCCCTGGGTAGTCGGCTGGGGCATGGTGCCGCGCGGTGAGGTGGGCCTCATTTTCGCCATGGTGGGCAAGCAGTTGGGGGTGATGAGCGAGGCCATGTTCTCGGTCATCGTCCTCATGGTCATCCTCACCACCCTCGTCACGCCGCCGGTGCTCACCGCCCTCCTGCGCCGCCAGGGCTGACCCCGTGACCTCCACCGAAAGCCACGCCCGCCGCTGGGTCGTCCTCGCCGTCGTCGCCGCCGCCTACGTGCTGTCCTTCTTCCAGCGCTTCGCCCCCGCCGGGGTGGCGCCGGATCTGGCCGCCGCTTTTCAGACCTCCGCCGCCTCCCTCGGAGTGCTGGCCGCCACCTACTTCTACGTCTACACGGTGATGCAGGTGCCCACCGGCATTCTGGTAGATACCCTGGGGCCGCGCCGCATCCTGCTCCTGGGCGGCGTCGTCGGCGGGATCGGCAGCGTCGTCTTCGCCCTGGCGCCCAGCCTGGACGTCGCGCTGGTGGGGCGAACCCTGGTCGGCCTGGGGGTTTCGGTCACCTTCATCGCCCTTTTGAAGATCATCGCCCTGGGCTTCGAGGAAAGCCGTTTCGCCACCCTGGTGGGGGCGGGCCTCCTGGTGGGCAACCTGGGGTCGGTGCTTGCCGGAGCGCCGCTCTCGGCCCTGGCCCAGGCGTCGGGCTGGCGCAGCGTCTTCGTCGGCGTGGGGGTTATCTCGCTGGTCCTGGGGGCGGCTTGCTGGCTCCTGGTGCGTGATCCGGCTCCGGCGGGCGGCTCCGGCCGGCGCCGTTTCGACCGCACCGTCGTGCTCGGTTCCCTCATGACGGTGCTCAGGAACCGCGACACCTGGCCGGCCGCCCTGGTGTTGACCGGCGTCTGCGGCAGCTTCTTCACCTTCGGCGGCTTGTGGGCGACTCCCTACCTGATGCAGGTGCACGGCCTTTCCCGCGCTGAAGCCTCGACGCATCTCTCGGTCTATTTCGCCAGCTTCGCCCTCGGCGCCTTCTTCATCGGCAGCCTGTCCGACCGCCTGGGAAAGCGCAAGCCGGTGACCCTCGTCACCACCCACCTGCACGGCCTCATCTGGTTCGTCTGGCTGGCCAATGTTCCGCTGCCGGCGTGGGCCAGTTACGGACTGTTCGCCGTCATGGGTCTGACCACGGCGAGCTTTACCCTCATCTGGGCCTGCGCCAAGGAGGTCAATCCTCCCCTGCTGTCCGGCATGTCCACCGCCGTCGCCAACATGGGGGGTTTTCTTGCCGCTGCCATCCTCCAGCCCCTGGTGGGGGTGGTGATGGACCTGCACTGGCAGGGCATGGTGAGCAACGGCCTGCGGGTTTATAGCCCCGACGACTTCCGCTGGGGCCTGACCCTGGTGGCCGTCAGCGCCTGGCTGGGGGCGGCGTGCGCCTGGCGGATTCGGGAGACGGGCTGCCGTAACATCTGGCAAGGCTGACCCGCACGACGGGCACACGCAGCATTGCCACCCCATTAATATAAGCGTATGCTTATATTAATGGAACGAACCCTCCTCTCCGGTCTCTGGCTGGTGGCGGCATGCAGTGCTCTGGCCGACCCCCTGCCGCTCGTCATGGTGCAAGCGCACACGGTCGCCATCAGCTTTCCCGCCGAGGCGGTGGTGGAGGCTGTCCAGCAAGCCACGGTGGCAGCCCAGGTGGTGGGCCGGGTAATCGAGGTCCGCGCCGATGCCGGGCAGGCGGTGAAGAAGGGCGAGGTGCTCATGCGCCTGGACGCCCGCGAAGCCAGCGAGGCAGCCGCGGCCGCCCAGGCCCAGTACCTGAATGCCAAGGCGAGCCACGATCGCGCGAAGAGCCTCCAGCAACAGCGATTCGTGAGCCAGGCCGCGGTGGATAAGGCCAAGGCCGACCTCGACGCCGCAGCGGCGGGTCGCGGCGCAACGGTAGCCGGCCAGAGCCACGCGGTCATCGTGGCACCAATCACCGGCGTCGTCGCCCTGCGCCATACCGAACTGGGCGAAATGGCCAGCCCCGGCAAAGCGCTGTTCACCCTCTATGAACCCGGTGGCCTGCGGGTGACGGCGAACATACCGCAATACCGGCTGGCGGCCCTGCGGGGCGTGAAGCGTGCGCAGGTGGAGTTTCCTGAGTTGGGCAAATGGCTGGAAGCGACGGCGGTGACCGTTCTCCCCACGGCCGACGCGGCGACCCACGTTTCCACGGTCAGGGTCAGCCTGCCGGCGATGGCCGAGGCGGTGCCGGGCATGTTCGCCCGCGTGCATTTCGTCGTCGGCCAGGCGGAAAAGCTGACGGTGCCGGCGGGCGCCGTGGTGCGCCGTGGCGAGGTGGCGGCGGTCTATGTCCAGGCGACGGACGGCCGCCTCAGCTTGCGCCAACTGCGTTTGGGCGAGGCCGTTGGAAGCGGCGAAATCGAAGTGCTGGCGGGCCTGAGCGGCGGCGAGAAAGTCGTGGCCGAAGCGGTCAAGGCGGGCATCGCCCTCAAACAAAACGCCAAACCCTAAGCGGTACGCTACGGCCGAGCCGCATTCCATCCCACCCAACTTGAGGAGGAGACTTGCATGGCAAACATCGTCATCGTCGGTGGCGGACTGGGCGGCATGACCATGGCTTTCGAGATGCTGGAGAACGCCCGCGCGGAAGACCGGATCACCGTCGTTTCCAACAATCCGAAATTCCATTTCGTACCGTCCAACCCCTGGGTGGCGGTGAACTGGCGCAAGCGCGAGGAGATCGAGCTGGAGGCCGGGCCGCTCCTGGAAAGGAAGAAAATCGGTTTCATCCCGGTGGGCGTCAAGCGCGTTCACCCCGAGCGCAATCAGCTGGAGCTGGACGACGGGCGCAGCGTCGATTACGACTTCCTCATCATTTCCACCGGCCCCAAGCTGGCCTTCGACGAGATCGAAGGGTTGGGACCCAACGGGCATACGCAGTCCATCTGCCATGTGGATCATGCCGTCAAGGCCGAGGGGGCGTGGCAGGAGTTCGTGCGCGATCCCGGTCCCATCGTGGTCGGCGCCGTGCAGGGCGCCTCCTGTTTCGGCCCCGCCTACGAGTTCGCCATGATCATGGAGACCGACCTGCGCCGCCGCAAGATCCGCGACCGGGTGCCCATGACTTTCGTCACCGCCGAGCCCTACATCGGCCATCTCGGCCTGGGGGGCGTGGGCGACTCCAAGGGGTTGATGGAATCCACCTTCCGCAGCAAGCACATCAAGTGGATCTGCAACGCCAAGGTGACCAAGGTGGAAGCCGGCAAGATGTTCGTCACCGAGCACGACGAGGAGGGCAAGCCGAAGAAGGAGCATGAACTGCCCTTCAAGTACTCGATGATGCTGCCCGCCTTCAAGGGGGTGGACGCCGTGTTCGGCATCGAAGGGCTGACCAACCCGCGCGGCTTTATTCCCATCGACCCCTTCCAGCGTAATCCCAAGTACCCGAACGTGTACGCCATCGGCGTGTGCGTCGCCATCCCGCCGGTGGAAACCACGCCGATCCCGACCGGGACGCCCAAGACCGGGTACATGATCGAATCCATGGTGACCGCCACGGCCAAGAACATCCGCGCCGTCATCGACGGCAAGGAACCCGCCCGCAAGGCCACCTGGAATGCCGTCTGCCTTGCCGACTTCGGCGATACCGGCGCCGCCTTCGTGGCCCTGCCGCAAATCCCGCCCCGCAACGTGAGCTGGTTCGGCGAGGGCAAGTGGGTGCATCTGGCCAAGGTCGGGTTTGAAAAATACTTCATGCACAAGCTGAAGCGGGGCACCAGCGAGACGATCTTTGAGAAGATCGTCATGGATGCCCTGGGGATCATGAAACTGAAGGGCCGCTGACGTTCCATGGGCATATCCGGCCGCATCGCCAAGCTTTTCCTTCAGTCGCGGATGACGCCGCTGCTGGCGATCGTGGCTTTCCTGTTGGGCCTCTTCGCCACCCTGGTGACGCCGCGGGAGGAGGAACCGCAGATCGACGTGACCATGGCCGACGTGCTGGTGGCTTTCCCGGGTGCCTCGGCCAAGGACGTGGAGAACCTGGTGGCGCGGCCCGGGGAACAGGTGCTTTCCCGCATGCACGGGGTGGAGCATGTCTATTCCGTGTCGCGACCCGGCATGGCGGTGATCACCGTGCAGTTCGACGTGGGGGTGAAGTACAACGACGCCGTGGTGCGCCTCTACGACACCGTCCATTCCCACCGGGACTGGCTGCCCCCCAATCTCGGGGTGCAGGAGCCGGTGATCAAGCCCCGGGGTATCGACGACGTGCCCATCGTGGCGCTGACCTTCTGGACCCATGATGTAAACCGCTCCGCCTTCGACCTGCAGCAGGTGGCCCGGGCGGTGGAGATCGAGTTGAAGCGCATCAAGGGTACCCGGGACGTTTCCACGCTGGGCGGGCCGGACCACGTCATCCGCGTGCAGATGGACGCCGAGCGCATGAACGCCTTCGGCGTCACCCCCCAGGATCTGGCCGGGGCGTTGAAGGTTTCCAATGCCCTGCAGCCCTCCGGCAGCCTAGTGGCCGGCAACCGGGAAGTGCTGGTGCAGACCGGCACCTACCTGGAATCCGCCGCCGACGTGAAGCAACTGGTGGTGGCCGTGCGCGAGGGGAAGCCGGTGTTCATGAGCGACGTGGCCAAGGTGGAGGACGGCGCCGACCAGCCCACCCGCTACGCCTGGTTCGGGACGAAGGCGGGAGAGCACCCTGCCGTCACCCTGCAGCTTTCCAAGCAGCCGGGGGTCAATGCCGCCGACGTGGCCAATGCGACGATCAAACGCATCGACGATCTCAAGGGCGCGGTGATCCCCGAGGGCGTCGAGGTCACCGTCACCCGCAACTATGGCGAGACGGCCACCGAGAAGGCCCAGAAGCTCATCGGCAAGCTGGCCTTCGCCACCGCCTTCGTCGTGCTCCTGGTGTTCTTCGCCCTCGGCAAGCGGGAGGCCCTGATCGTCGGCGTCGCCGTTTCCCTGACGCTCGCCGCCACGCTGTTCGCCTCCTGGGCCTGGGGCTTCACCCTCAACCGGGTGTCCCTGTTCGCGCTCATCTTCTCCATCGGCATCCTGGTGGACGACGCCATCGTGGTGGTGGAGAACATCCACCGCTGGCAGGCGCTGCATCCGGACAAACCGTTGCTCGAGCTCATTCCCCCGGCGGTGGACGAAGTGGGCGGTCCCACCATCCTGGCCACCCTGACGGTGATCGCCGCCCTCCTGCCCATGGCCTTCGTCACCGGCCTGATGGGGCCCTACATGAGCCCCATCCCCATCAATTCCTCCATGGGCATGGCCATTTCCCTGGCCGTGGCCTTCGTCGTGACGCCCTGGCTGGCGGGCAAGCTGCTGGCCCACCACGGCCACGCAACGGCCGTCCAGTCGAAGCTCGACGCCAAGCTGGACAGCACCTTCCGCAAGTTGCTGACGCCCTTCCTCGACGAGGCCCGGGGCCGGGCCATGCGCATCAAGCTGGGCATCGCCATCGTTGTCCTTATCCTCGGCTCGGTGTCGCTTGCCTACTTCCAGCTCGTGGTGCTGAAAATGCTGCCCTTCGACAACAAGAGCGAGTTCCAGGTGGTGCTGGACATGCCAGTCGGCACGCCGGTGGAAGAAACGACCCGGGTGCTGCACGAGATCGGCGCAGAACTGGCCAAGGTGGAGGAGGTCGTCAATTACCAGGCCTACGCCGGTACGGCTTCCCCCATCAACTTCAACGGCCTGGTGCGCCAGTATTACCTGCGGGGCCTGCCGGAGCAGGGCGACATCCAGGTGAACCTGGCCGACAAGCACCACCGCTCCCGTAGCAGCCACGCCATCGCGGTGTCCGTGCGGGAGCGGGTGGAGGCCATCGGTCGCCAGTTCGGCGGCAACGCCAAGGTGGTGGAAGTGCCGCCGGGGCCACCGGTCCTGTCGCCCATCGTCGCCGAGATCTATGGCCCCGACTACCCGGGGCAGATCGCCGTCGGCAAGGCGGTGCGCGCTGCCTTCGAGCAGACGCCGGATCTGGTGGCGGTGGACGATTACATCCAGGCCGACGCCAGGAAGACCGTGCTCCACGTGCTGCAGAGCAAGGCCGCCCTCATGGGCGTGGCCCAGAGCGACATCGTCGAGGTGGTGGGCATGGGCCTCTCCGGCCAGGACGTGACGCCCGCTCACAACGCGGATTCCAAGTTCGAGATTCCCGTCCGCGTCACCCTGCCGGCAGAAAAGCAATCCACCCTCGACGCCCTGTTGAAGCTCAAGGTGCGGGCCCGGGACGGCCAGCTGGTGCCCGTTTCCGAACTGGTGGAGGTGCGCGACATGCCCCGGGAGAAGGCCATCTACCACAAGGACCTGCTGCCGGTGGTCTATGTAGTGGGCGACATGGGGGGCAAGCTCGATTCGCCCCTCTACGGCATGTTCGACGTGCGCTCGAAGATCAACGGCATGGCGCTGAAGGAGGGCGGCACCCTGGGCGAATGGTTCATCCGCCAGCCCGACGACCCCTACGCCGGCTTTTCGGTGAAGTGGGACGGCGAATGGAAGGTGACCTACGAGACGTTCCGCGACATGGGCATCGCCTACGGCGTCGGCCTCATCCTCATCTACCTCCTGGTGGTGGCCCATTTCGGCAGCTACCTGGTGCCGCTGATCATCATGGCGCCCATCCCGCTCACCATCATCGGCGTCATGCCGGGCCACGCCCTGTTCGGGTCGCAATTCACCGCCACCTCCATGATCGGCATGATCGCCCTGGCCGGTATCATCGTGCGCAATTCCATCCTGCTGGTGGATTTCGTCAAGGAGCAGGTGGCCGCCGGCATGCACTTCAACGAGGCCATCGTGCAGTCGGCGGCGGTGCGCGCCAAGCCCATCGCCCTCACGGCGCTCGCCGCCATGCTCGGCGCCTTGTTCATCCTCGACGACCCCATCTTCAACGGGCTCGCCTTGAGCCTCATCTTCGGCATCCTGGTGTCCACCCTGCTCACCCTGGTGGTCATTCCGGTGCTCTATTACGCCGCTTTCAGAAAGGAATTCCCATGACCGTCGAACGCATCATCCGCATCATGGCCGGCAGTTTCGTCCTGATCTCCCTCGCCCTCGGCGTCGAGGGCAGCCCCCTCTTCGTCTCCAAGTGGTTCCTGGCCTTCACCGCCTTCGTGGGTTTCAACCTCTTTCAGAGCGGCATCACCCGCTTCTGCCCGGCGGAACTGCTGCTGCGCCGCTGCGGCGTCGGCTCGGGCTGCCGCGACGAGGCCTGCGGACGCTGATCGCCGGGCCGCGCGGGCGGCCGGGTTACACTGCGGACTTCTCGTTCCGGAGGAAGTCATGCGCATCGGATTCATCGGTCTGGGCCTCATGGGGCGGCCCATGGCCCTCAATCTTCTCAAGGGCGGCCACGCCGTCACCGTCTGGGCACGCCGCCCGGAATCCCGCCAGCCGCTCGTCGCCGCCGGTGCCCGCGAAGCGGGCAGCCCCGCCGAGGCCGCGCGGGACGCCGAACTGGCGATTTCCATGGTGGCCGACGGTCCCGACGTCGCCGAAGTGATGCTGGGCGAAGCCGGCGTCGCCCGCGCCGCCGCCCCCGGCCTGGTGGCCGTGGACATGAGCACCATCGCCCCCGCCGCCGCCCGCGACATCGGCGCCCGGCTTGCGGCGGCCGGGGTCGATTTTCTCGACGCCCCGGTGTCCGGTGGCGAAGTGGGCGCCATCGCCGGCAGCCTCTCTATCATGGTCGGCGGCTCGGCGGCCGGCTTTGCCACCGCCCAGCCGGCCTTCGCCAGCATGGGCCGGAACATCGTGCACGTCGGCGATTCTGGGGCCGGCCAGGTGGCCAAGGCGGCCAACCAGATCGTCACCGGCATGGGCGTCCTGGCGGTGGCCGAAGCCTTCGCCTTCGCCGAAAAAAGCGGCGTTGACGCCGCCCGGGTGCGGGAAGCCCTGCTGGGGGGCTTCGCCTACTCGAAAATCCTGGAAAACCACGGCCAGCGCATGCTCGACCGCAATTTCAAGCCGGGCTTCAAGAGCTGGATGCACGAGAAGGATCTGAACATCGTCATGCAGACCGCCCACGAGCTCGGCCTCTGCCTGCCGGGGGCGGCGGCCACCGCGCAGATGTTCAACGCCATGGTCGGCTCAGGCCTTGGCGAGGAGGATTCCATCGCCGTCCTCAAGCTGCTGGAGCGGCTTTCCGGACAGGCGCGGGAATGAAGGTCGGCTTCATCGGCCTGGGTGCCATGGGCCTCCCCATGGCCGGGCATCTGCTGCGGGCCGGCCACGAGCTGGCGGTCTGGGCGCGCCGACCGGCCAGCGCGGCGCCGCTGGCCGACCAGGGGGCGGCCGTGTGCACGAGCCCCGCCGAACTCGGACGGCGAAGCGAGGTGGTCTTCACCGTCGTCACCGCCAGCGCCGACGTGGAGGGCGTCACCCTCGGCGCCGACGGTCTTCTGGCCGGCATGGCGCCGGGGTCGGTCGTGGTCGATTGCTCGACCATCGCCCCCGACGTGGCGCGCCGCGTCGCCACCGCCCTGGGAGAAGCGGGCATCGCCTTCATAGACGCCCCGGTGTCCGGCGGCGCCCAGGGCGCCCGCGACGCCAGCCTGGCGATCATGGCGGGCGGCGAGGAGGCAGCACTGGAGCGGGTCCGGCCCCTGCTGGACTGCCTGGGTCGGCGCATCGTGCACGTCGGCCCGAGCGGCGCCGGCCAGGTGGCCAAGGTGTGCAATCAGATCATCATGGTGGCCGCCATCGAGGCGGCCGCCGAAGCCCTTCACCTGGCGGCCGCCGCCGGCGCCGACCCGGGCCGGGTGCGTCAGGCCCTGGCCGGCGGTTCGGCGGCCAGCCGGGTCCTCGAAGTCATGGGCGAGCGCATGGTGAGCCGGGATTTCGCCGCCGGCATCGAGGCGCGCCTGCACCACAAGGATTTCGGCATCGCCCTGGAGGCCACCCGCCGGGCCGGAGTCCCCATGCCGCTTGCCGCCGCTGTCGGGCAGCAATTGAACGCCCTCATGGCCCAGGGTTGGGGCCGCGAGGACACCGCTTCGCTCATCAGAGTGCTCGAATGCGCGCGGGCATGAAATCCCTGCTCGCGGGGCTGGGCATCCTGGCCCTGACCGCCTGCGTCTCGCTCCCGAAGGCGCCGACCCTGGCCTGGACGGGGGTGACTCTCGACGTCATCGGCTTCCGCGAGCAGCGTTTCACCTTGAAATTGAAGGTATCCAATCCCAACGACGTCGACCTGCCGCTCGAACGCCTCGAATTCGACATCGAGCTGGCGGGCCAGCCCTTCGCCCATGCCCTGAGCGATCGACCAATGACCGTGCCGGCCCGGGGCGAGGCCACGCTGGCCGTCGAGGCCAGCGGGAATGTGATCGGCTTCATCCATCGCCTCGGTCCCCTGCACGGCGATTCAGCAAGCCTGGGCTATCGCCTCAAGGGCGACGCCGTCGTCACCGGCTACGGTCGCATCCCCTTCGACAAGAAGGGTAGCGTCTCCCTCCTGCAGATGCTGCGCGAGGAACGCAAAAAGGAACCGAGGCCCTTGCCCGGGACGATTTGACGCCCGGATCGCGGACAACGAGTCCCCGGACTCCGCCGGCCCGCGATCAGACCGGGGTCCCCGTCTGAGGCTCGGCGACCGCGGCCGGCGGCAGGAAGAAGTCCCGGGGGTGCTGGCGCAGCCGGCGGGCCAGGGCGGCGAGCAGGGCACCCCAGGGCGGCGAAGCCGCTTCCCGGGCGCGCAGCGCAGTGCGCAGGGCAAGGGCAAAACTCACCCCCAGGTTGGTAAGGCCGATCAGGGCCACCCCGAGCGTCGTCCACAGCAGGGTTTGCCAGAGCACGGCGTAATCGAATCCGGCAAGGGCGTAGGCGAAGTTGGCCGAGGCGAAGGCGATGTGCCGGATGTCGAGGGGCAGGCCGAGGAGCAGGCCGAGGGTGCCGGTGCTGCCCAGCATGCAGCCGAAGAGCAGGTTGCCGGTGATGCCGCCGGCCTTGGCTTCGACATAGGCGCCCAGGCGCTGGGCCGGCTCGCGCCCCAGGAGGCGGCGCAGCCACGCGAGGCGGCCGAGGCGGACTCCGAGATTGCCGAAGGTGGCCTGGTTATCCACGAAACCCGTGATCAGACCCGAGAGGTAGAGGTAGAAGCCGGCGATGGCGGCGTGGGGAACGGCCCAGGCCAGGGGGTCCAGATCGGCGAGGAGGTGGGCCGATTTCTCGGGGGCGGTGGGTGGGGCGCCGTTGACCATCGCAAACACGTTGGCCAAGGCGAGAGCCGTGGGAAAGGCGATGGCCACGTTGCCCAGGATGGCCGCCAGCTGGCTGCGGCAGACGGCGGCGACGAGATCCACGATGCGCTCGATGGCCTCCGTATGGCGGGAACGCACGCCCGTCAGGTAAGCGGCGAGGGTCTGCGCCGTCATGGCAGGCTGCTTGGTGGCGACGGTGAAACCCAGCAGGTAGATGAGCACGAAGCCCAGGCCATAGACGGCGCTGAAGAGGAAGGCTTCCACCAGCGGCGGGGCCTGCAGGCCGGCGGCCAGAATCTTGAGCAGGGCCATGGCGCCGATGAGGATGCCGCCACCCATGGCGGAAAACCATAGGGCGCGGTATTCGCTGCGCCCCTCGCAGATGTAGTGCTCGCCGGAGCGGGCGGCATTTTCAGTGACGCGCACCGCCAGCAGGCGGGAGAGTTGATCCCAGTACTGGCGCAGGCTGTTGCGCTGGTTCTCCGCCAGCAGGGCCTGGCGCGCGAAGGCAGACCAGGCGGCGACCGCGGGGCTGCGCGCCTCCTCCCGCGTGGTGGCGCGCAACATGGCCACCAGCTCGGCCAGACGTTCGAGGCTCTGCCGGCTGCGCGTCAACACGAAGGTCAGGTGCAGGCTGGTGCCGACGGTCAGCGCACGGCGGCGGATGCGTTCCAGGGCATCGACGCACTGGTCGGCGATGACCAGCAGCTGGCTACCGTCGTCGGCTTCCTCCGTGGCACCGTCGAAACGGGCGCGCAAACTTTCGGCGTAGTGATGGGCCTCGGTGGACAAGGCGATGAAGCGCGGGGCGTAGCCGTCAAAGTCGGGCGTCGCCCGCATCAGTTCGCTCTCCACGCCCAGGCCGGCGACCCGCTGGGCGAGGAGCAGGACGGCTTCCAGCAACTGCAACAGGATGTCGTGCCACTCCTTGCCGCTCAACTCCCGGCTGGGAGCGAGGAGACTCCAGAAGCGCAGCGAGAGGTCGGCGGGCACGTCGCTCATCCAGCGCCAGTCGCGGGGATCGTCGTAGAGGACGTTCACGCAGTCCTTCAAGTAACGCTCGTCCGGCGCCTCGGGGAGAAGGCGATGCCAGATGATGCGCCACCACTCCGAGAAGAATCCGGTGCCCGGAAGAATGCCGCTGTCGGTGAAGAAGGTGACCAGCCGGCGGGAGGCCAGGAAAGGAATCAGGTGCTCGCGAAAGGCGGCGAGCAGGGTGTCGTCCGACTCCAGGATGTCCAGCAGCGTACGGTAGCGAACGTCGATGGCTTCGCCGTCGGCGCCCCCCTCGGGGCGCAGGCTGGCGATGAGGCCATGCAGGAGCGGGAGCGTTTCCGCCGCGGGGTCGCGGAATCTTTCCAGGGCTTGCCGGATCCGCTTGCCCGCCGGACGGGCGGGTCGAAACCGCCGCGCCAGCCTGACGAACAGGCGATTCAATGAGTCCCTCCAGGGCATTCACGGCCTTTTGCCAAAAAAACACGGCGCATGGTAGCGCACTTCAGGGTGCCACATGCGGCTCAACTCCGGCAGGCCATGGCAGCGGCCGTGGACCAAATACAAGCCGAGAATCAGCGGGGAAATGAAAAGCTGAATTCGCTTCCCGCACCCGCGCTGCTGTTGATGGAAATGCTCCATTGGAGCCTTTCGCAGATGCGCGCCACAATGGATAAGCCGAGACCGTGACCGCTGCTCCCTTCACCCTTGCTGTGCCGCTGAAACATTTCCTGGTAGCGATCCTCGGCAATCCCTATTCCGGTATCGGAAACGGTCAGGCTCGTGGGCGTGAGGGCAATGGCGATGTGTCCTTCGCGGGTGTTTGCGCAAGCATTTCTGAGTACATTGCTTACCAGAACATAAGCCAGGACTCGTTCTACAGGCAGCACCACAGGTGACTGAATGCTCGACATGATTTGTATCGGCCTTCCCTCGAGCGCTGGCATGGAATCGGCAATGGCCTCCTGGATGACCTCGTCGAGGTTGCAGGAAGGATCGGAATCGTCACGTTCTTCCTTAGCAAGCAGAAGCATCGCTTCAAGCACCTGAGACATGCGCTGGGCGCTGCGCCGAATCGTGGCAACACGGCGCCGGGTCGCGTCATCGAGCGCCGGTTGCTCGGTCAATATCTCTGTGGCACCGAGGATGACCGCGACCGGGGTTCGCAATTCGTGACTGACATCTGCGGCAAAATAGCTCTCGCGCCGGATGAACCCGAAGAGCCGATCCGAGAATCGATCCAGCGCTTGCACCAGATCGCCGATTTCGTCGCGCGGATAGTCTGCGTCAGAGAATCCGACCTTCGCGACGGGGAGATCCTGGCGGTCCGCTTTCTCGGATACCTCGTTGACCAGGCGCACGATGGGCAGTATGACTCGACGAGAAAGCCGGTAGCCGACAAAAAACGACAAAAAGGTCATACCCCCGGTCGCGATCAGCAGAAGCAGCGCCACGTACTGCAGATTGGCCTTGATGTTCGAGCGGTCGTAAAGGAGGGCAAAAGGACGCTCGCCGATCCGCGCGAATAGGACGCTGAATTCCGTATCGGAAATAGTGCGGATCTCCAGGACGCTTGAGTCGCCTTGCACAGCCGGATAGTGCGAAAGCTTCGCGTCGGGCAGAAAGTAGCCATGCAACAAACTGGATTGCGCCGGGAGCGCCGTCGGGTTGCTGGCGAAGCGATGGCGGAAACTTTCGAGTTCTACGCGCAGAGTGCGTGCGATCGCGCGTTCCTCGATTTGCGCCAGGAGCGCGAAGGTTACGAGGCTGAGTACCGAACTGACGATAAAACCCAGCAGCAGGAAAGGCTGGACCAGCCGCTGCCGGAGACTGTCATAGGGACGCATGGGTTGCCGCGATACGGTAGCCAAAGCCTCGGACCGTATGGATCAGCTGCTGTGCAAAGGGTTTGTCCACCGCCGCCCGCAGTGCATGCATGTGCACAATCATGGCGTGCTTGTCGCTTGGTTCGTCACCCCAAATCTCGCGGGCGATGGCCTGCTGGGTGACCACGTTGGGCGAGTGCCGGAGCAAGAGTGCGAGAATCCGCAACTGCACCGGTGGCATGGTGATGACTTTCCCGCCTCGTTCCACTCGTACTGTACCCGTATCGAAACGCAAATCGCCCACAACCATGATTGGACTCTCGCCATCGCTGTTGGAGCGTCGAATGAGCGCTCGCGCTCGCGCTTCGAGTTCCTTGAATGCCACGGGTTTGACGATGTAATCGTCGGCGCCGAAATCGAAGGCAGACACCTTGACGTCGACATCGTCTTTCGCGGTCAGCATGATGACCGGCGTAAGTTTCAGTATTTCGTGGCGCAAGCGATGGCAAACCGCAATGCCGTCGATCCCTGGCAGCATCAAATCCAATACGACGAGATCGTAATGACTGGTTTTGAGTTGGTTGATGGCGGCGAACCCATCGGGAGCGTAGTCCGTCACGTACCCACGCAGTTCGAGGTAGTCGATCAGGTTCCTCGCTAGATCGCGATCATCCTCGACAATCAGAATGCTATGTGCCACGCGCCCAATATCCTCGCTGTACTTGCACAGGCCGGACCAGTCGAACCCGTCTCAGGCGGTCATTTTAGAACACGCCGGACCGGGGTACACGTTGCAATCCGGAGTGGGCACTAACAAAGATCAAGTACCTTTCTTGGGCATGAAAGGATGAGCGTGACGGCTCAGCGCAAAGTCGAGCATGAACTTGACCCACAGGGTCGAGCCCGCGATCGCCGTCCACACGTCGTACGGGAATCCACCCGTAAGAACCGCGAGAATCACGAAGACGACAAGCCCACCGCAAATCATGTTGATGGCCGCGGCAAATGCTGCGAACTTGGCGGGGTTGTCGGGCGACTTGCCTCGCTTCAGAGCGACTTCCGAGAAGTCATGGTGTACGACGATGCGCCAGGCGCGACGTATCCAGAAGAATGCAATGGGGAAGAGGGCGAGAAACAATACCCAGGTCAGGGCGACGCTTACATCGAAAACCATGCTTAGACCAATCCTTCAAAGTAACTCGATCCGGGGTGGCGTACCGCGTGCGCCGTTACGCCGTGGGGCGAGAGGGTGGCGTCATGGGCCGTCACCCTCTCGCGTCATCACGGGTTAATGCGCGCCGTCCACCGCCTTGGCGCCACGCGGGATACGAACGCTTTCGACCAGGTGCTGGATATGCTCGGGAGGTTCTTTGGTCACCTTATCAACCACGAAGGCGACGATGAAGTTAACGAGCGCGCCAACGGCACCGAACGCTTCCGGTGTAATGCCGAAGAAGCTGTTGGCACCGCCGATCATGTCCAGGTACTCGGTACCTTTGATGAAGAAGATGCCTTTGTGGGCAAACACGTAGAACAGGGTTACGAAGAGTCCTGCCAGCATGCCCGCAATTGCGCCCTCCTTGTTCATCTTCTTGGAGAAGATGCCCATCATGATCGCCGGGAAGAGTGAGGATGCGGCGATACCGAAAGCGAGCGCCACTGTACCGGCGGCAAACCCCGGAGGATTGAGACCAAGATAACCGGCGATCACGATGGCTACGGCCATCGAGACCTTGCCGGCCGCCAGTTCGCCGCTGTCGCTGATGTCGGGCTTGATCACGCCCTTGATCAGATCGTGGGATACGGCGGCCGAGATGGCCATCAGCAGGCCGGCTGCGGTCGACAGCGCCGCGGCCAGCCCGCCCGCGGCAACGAGGGCAATTACCCAGTTGGGCAAGAGGGCGATTTCCGGATTGGCGAGCACGATGATGTCGGCGTTGACCGTCAGTTCGTTGCCCTTCCAGCCCGCGGCGTCGGCCTTCGCTTTGACGGCGGCATCCTTGGTCTTGTCGTTGTAGTACTGAATACGACCGTCGCTGTTCTTGTCCTCGAATTTGAGCAGACCGGTCTTTTCCCAGCGCTTCATCCAGTCCGGCCGCTCATCGGCCTTCAAGCTGGCTTCCGGCGCAAAGACATCGCCCCCCTTCATGGCCGCCACGTTGGTGGTGCCGATCAGGTTCATCTTGGCCATGGCAGCCACAGCCGGCGCGGTCGTGTACAGAATCGCGATGAACACCAAGGCCCAACCGGCAGAATAGCGAGCATCCTCAACCTTCGGCACGGTGAAGAAGCGCATGATCACGTGTGGCAGGCCCGCCGTACCGATCATCAGGGACAAGGTGTAGACGAACATGTTCAGCGTGCTGCCAGCCGTCGTCGTCGTGTACTTGCCAAAACCCAGATCGGTGACGACCTGATCGAGTTTGGAGAGTAACGACACGTCGCTGCCCGTCATGTTGGCGCCGAGACCGAGTTGCGGGATCGGATTCCCGGTCAGGTTGAGAGAGATGAAGATGGCCGGGATGGTATAGGCCAGGATAAGCACGACGTACTGAGCGACCTGGGTATAGGTGATCCCCTTCATGCCACCGAACACCGCGTAGGCAAAGACGATGCCCATGCCGATGTAGATGCCCATCTCGCTGGAAACGCCCAGAAAACGGGAGAAAGCCACCCCCACGCCGGTCATCTGACCGATGATGTAGGTGATCGAAGCCGTCAGCAGACAGAGGACCGCCACCGTCGACGCCGTCTTCGAGTAGAAGCGGTCGCCGATGAACTGCGGCACGGTGAATTTGCCAAACTTGCGCAGGTAGGGAGCGAGCAGGCAGGCAAGCAGGACATAGCCGCCCGTCCAGCCCATCAGGAAAAGACCGCCGCCGTAGCCCATGTTGGAGATCAGGCCGGCCATCGAAATAAACGAGGCGGCCGACATCCAGTCGGCTGCCGTCGCCATCCCGTTGGTGACCGGGTGAACGCCACCGCCGGCGACGTAGAACTCGCTGGTGGTGCCCGCACGTGCCCAGATTGCGATCCCGATGTACAGCGCGAACGACGCGCCGACCACCAGGTAGGTCATGGTTTGCAGATCCATACTGCCTCCCTGTTATTCGTGCACGTCGAATTTGCGGTCGATCTTGTTCATGGCCTTGGCGTAATAAAAGATCAAGGCAATGAATACGTAGATCGACCCCTGCTGGGCAAACCAGAAGCCCAGCGGATACCCCCCGAGCTTGATGCTGTTCAGCGCGTCAGCAAACAGAATGCCGGCTCCGAACGAGACCGCGAACCAAATGATGAGCACTTTGGCCAGCAGTCCCAGCACAGCTGACCAATAGGCCTTGCCTGAGTCGTCCATGGATTGTCTCCTCCAGTATTGAGATAGGGCGGCGAGCATTTTTCTGCCCTCCACTCTCAATCCAGTTTATTTTTGTACCTTACGGCTAGCTGACAGATTTCCGAGTCGATTGCAGCAAATCTCCATGTACTGACGATTTACTGACTATTGCTTTACCAAATGACAACAAATGGCTTTGGCATGACTGGAATGCGTGACCGTCTCTGGATTTCAAAAACACAACAATGAAGAAGTTTACCTGCCATTGTCATTGACCTAACCTTGACCAATCGATGACCTTCCGATGAGCATCGTTTTGCTAGACTGACAGGGCTTCAAGAGGGGTTCCGGCCTTGAGGCTGCTGGACAGTTTTCAGATATTTCGAGCCCACCTACCGGTGGGCATTTTTTCGCTCAGCGGTCCCTCGCGGGAAGCGTACAGCACAAAGTGAGCGAGCCGGAGACATGAAACCCGTAATCGCTTGACTGCACAGGTAACTCATGCTGACTGCGCTAATCGTCGTATTTGTCATTGCGTACCTCGCAATCGCGTTGGAACACCCGCTAAAGATCAACAAGTCAGCCTCTGCCTTGCTGGGCGCCGGAATTCTCTGGACGATCTACTCGCTCTCCCTCGGCGACACCCATCAGTTGTCCAGGGAGTTGGGGGAATCGCTCACAAGTACGGCCCAGATCGTGTTTTTCCTGATGGGGGCCATGGCGATCGTCGAAGTGGTCGACGCCCACAACGGCTTCGAAGTCATCACGAAGCGCATCCGCACATCCAAGCTCCCTTCACTGATGTGGCTGGTCGGCTTTGTAACTTTCTTCATGAGCGCGGTTCTCGACAACCTCACCACCACCATCGTGATGATCTCGCTCACGCGCAAGCTGCTCGCGAGGCATGAGGATCGTCTGTTTTTCGCGGGCATCATCGTCATTGCCGCCAACTCAGGTGGAGCCTGGTCTCCCATTGGCGACGTGACCACCACCATGCTGTGGATCGGCGGTCAGATCACTTCCCTGGCCACCATCAAATCGATCCTGCTGCCAGCCGTGGTGAGCATGGTGGTGCCCTTGGCAATCACCACCTTTGTGCTGCGCGGGCGCACCATCGTCAGCCCGGAGACGACGGATGCCGACCATGGCATCGTCACCACGGAGTTCGAGCGCAACCTCATGTTCTTTCTGGGGCTCGGTGTGCTGGTGGCGGTTCCCGTCTTCAAGACCATCACCCACCTTCCACCTTTCATGGGAATCCTGTTCGGCGTCGGCATCCTATGGCTGGTGGGCGACCTGGTGCACCGCCACAAGGAAGACGAATACAAGTACCACTTCACTCTGGCCCACGCCCTGAGCAGGATCGATCTCAGCTCCCTCGTGTTCTTCATTGGCATCCTGCTCTCGGTCGCGACCCTGGAACATACCCACCTTCTAAGTGCCCTGGCTCGGTGGCTCGACGCGGCGGTGGGAAGCCAAGAGGTCATCGTGCTCATCATCGGCATCGTCAGCGCCGTCGTGGACAACGTACCCCTGGTAGCCGCGTCCATGGGCATGTACGACTTGAGCAAGTTCCCGACAGATGCCCTGCTCTGGCAATTTCTCGCCTACTGCGCCGGGACGGGAGGATCCATCCTCATCATCGGCTCGGCAGCTGGCGTGGCAGCCATGGGACTCGAGAAAATTCACTTCTTCTGGTACGTGAAGCGGATCAGTGGTCTGGCGCTGATCGGCTATTTCGCCGGCGCCGGGACGTATCTCGTACAACAAGGCCTGGCAGGCTAGGCGGGGCGTTGGTGGAAGAACCCATGCCATCAGAGCACCTGATCCTTCGCTCGCTCTGGGCGCGGGGACCGCTCGTCCAGTTGCCGCGCGGCCTGTGCCGCTCGCCGGAGGCGGCGCGGCATCGGCGATTGACGAACGTTGGGAAGTGATCTGCGGACGCTTGCGCCATCGGAAAGCGACCTCCCCTGCGGACGGCAGCGCCGCGGAGCACTCCCATTCCCTGCCCTGAGGGAATGCAACCGATCAAGGCCATGGAGGGCATGGAAATCCTCGGCATCTGGCAGTTCGTGAGTGCCACGGCGCCGACCTGGGGAGTGCGAATGTTCTCGATGCTTATTACCCCCGACCCACAGCGTTACGGTGACTTCGCACAGACGAATGTCCGCCGGGGGCTCGTCGCAGCCATCATCCTGGCGGCGGCACTGGCCCTTGAGGGTTGCGCCGCGCGGCGAGGGCCGCCGGCCGCCGTCGAGAATCCCGCAATGAGCAGCCCGACTCCCACGCGCCCCACCGTGGCCGAAATCGCGCCCGGAGCGACCGGCAGGGAGGAGAAATTGCCGAGGGGGATGCCGGAGATACCCGCAGCCGGAAGCGTCTTCTTCGCCTTCGCCAGCGCGGCGCTTAGCGAGCAGGCGATTGGCGTTCTGCGCGGCCATGCGGAGCGCCTCAAGGCGAACCCGAAACAGGTGGTGCTCCTGGTGGCACACACCGACAGCCTGGGCAGCCCGTCGATCGACGTGGCGGTGGCCGAAAAGCGACTGGACGCGGTGGCCGAGTTACTCGTTTCCCTTGGCGTAGCCAAGAAGCAATTGCGTCGAAGCACCATGGGTAACGAGGAAGCGCCCAGCGGGTGCGAAGCATCATGCGGACGTCTGATGCGGCGGGTGGATGTGCTCTATCAGCCCTGAGCGAGAGACTGCCCGGCGGACACCCGGCGCGCCGGATGGAATTTGTTGGAGAAAGTGCCATGCGACTATCGCTTAGATTTGTATTGCCCCTTCTGGTTGCCCTTGGAATCGTCGCCTACGCTACGGCTCACCTGGTTGATCGCTTGACCCTACGCTGTTTCATGCGCGACCTCGACATCCGTTCCTCTCTCATTGCCAACACCGTGCACGACCCCCTTGAGGAACGTCTGGCTGCGGGCCGCAAAGGGAAGATTGGCGAGTTCTTTACGCGCATCTCGCAGGACGAGCGGCTCTACGCCGTCGGCTACTGTGCTTCGGCCACGGCGGAAATCACCGGCAGCAACACATTGCCAGCCGATATCCGCTGCGGCGACCTCACCCGCTGGGAAGGCCGCGAGGATGGACTTCTGCAGAGCCCGCTGGGCCCGCTGCAGATCGCCATCAAACCGATGGTGACCGATCTCGCTCCCGACGGCAGGCTGGTGCTGGTCCATGACCTGAGTTTCATTGCCAGGCGCAGCGAGGAAACCAACCGCTACGTATTTTATTTTTTCCTCGCCCTGGCGGCCCTCATCTCGCTCATCACCGTGATCATCGCGCAGCTCTCCTGGCGCGGCTGGATGGCAGGCATCCAGGCCCTGCTGCGCGGCGACGGACTGGTTCGCCAGCCGGCCCTCGCATCCCAGATGACGCCGCCGGAATTCCGGCCCATTGCCGGCGACCTGCAGCGCCTGATTCGGGAACTTGAATCCGAGGCTCGATCGCGGGACGAGAGCCAGATCACGTGGACCGCCGACTCCCTGCGCGCCATTCTGCGCGGCGAATTGCGCGGTGAAGACGTCATCGTCGTTTCCAACCGCGAACCCTACATTCACCAGCACCGAGGCGACCGCATCGAGGTGCAGCGGCCCGCCAGCGGACTGGTGACCGCCATGGAGCCCATCATGCGCGCGTGCTCCGGCACCTGGATCGCCCATGGTAGCGGCTCCGCCGACCGCGAGGTGGTGGATGCCCGCGACCACGTTGGTGTGCCGCCGGAGAAACCCGCCTACCAGATCCGCCGTCTCTGGCTCACGGCGGAAGAGGAGGCTGGCTACTACTACGGTTTCGCCAACGAAGGCCTGTGGCCCCTGTGCCACATCGCCCACGTGCGGCCCACCTTCCGCTCGTCGGACTGGGCCCAGTACCAGGCGGTGAATCGCAAATTCGCCGACGCGGTGGTCGAGGAGGCGCGCACCCCCAACCCCATCGTGCTGGTCCAGGACTACCACTTCGCCCTGCTGCCGCGCATGATCCGGGAACGCCTGCCGGACGCCACCATCATCACCTTCTGGCACATCCCCTGGCCGAACCCGGAATCCTTCGCCATCTGCCCCTGGCGCGAAGAGGTGGTTTCGGGCTTGCTCGGCAGCAGCATCCTGGGCTTTCACACCCAGTTTCACTGCAACAATTTCGTCGATACGGTGGATCGCTTTCTGGAAGCGCGGGTGGACCGGGAATCGTTCACCGTCTCCCTGGGCGGACGCCTGACGGCGGTTCACCGCTACCCGATTTCCATCGATTGGCCGCCGGCACAGGAAATGATCGCCGTTCCGATGCCTCAGTGCCGGAACGATCTTCGCCGCAGCAACGATCTTCCGGCCGGCCATCGGCTCGGTATTGGCGTCGACCGCTTGGACTATACGAAGGGCATCCTCGAACGCTTTGCGGCCATCGAGCGGCTCCTGGACGTCCACCCGGAGTGGGTCGGGCGCTTCAGTTTCGTGCAGATCGCGGCGCCGACCCGATCCGGAATCGGCGAATACCAGCACCACGAAGCCCAGGTGCGCGCCCTCGCCACGCGTATCAACATGCGCTTCGAGCGCCATGGCCCACCGCCCATCATTCTGAAGGTGGAGCACCACGAGCCGGCGGACGTCTACGCCTACTTCCGCGCGGCTGACCTATGCTTCGTCAGCAGCCTCCACGACGGGATGAACCTGGTGGCAAAGGAATTCATCGCCGCCCGCGACGACGACCGCGGTGTGCTCATCCTGTCGCAATTCACGGGCGCAGCCCGGGAACTGCCCGAGGCGCTGATCGTGAACCCCTACGATGCCGACCAATGTGCCGCCGCCCTGCACCTGGCGCTGACCATGCCCGATTCGGAACAGCGGGATCGCATGCGCCTGATGCGCGGTCTCATCGCCGAGTTCAACGTCTACCGCTGGGCCGGCCGCATGCTGCTCGACGCGGCTTCCATGCGGCGCCGCGACCGCATCCTGGGCAGCAGCACTTCCCCCAATGTCCTTTAGGGAGGCATCATGACGACCCGAGCTCATGCGTTACCCAAAGCCCGCGACCGCTGGGCCTATTTCCTCGACGTGGACGGCACCCTGATTGACCTGGCCGAGACGCCGGACGGTATCCGCTTCGACGACCACGTCCTGGATCTTTTCGAGGGCCTCTATCGTGCCTGCGATGGCGCCGTCGCCTTGGTCAGCGGCCGTTCCATCTCGGACCTCGACCGCCGCATCGGCCACGTCCGCATGCCGCGGGCAGGGCAACACGGCCTGGAACGCCGCGACACGTCTGGCCGCCTGTGGCTTCATCCCACGCCGCCAGACGCCAAGCGCAACATCCGGGAAGCGTTGCAGCCCATCCTCCGCCGGCACCCCGGCCTGCTCATGGAAGACAAGGGACTGACCCTGGCCCTCCACTATCGCCGGGCTCCACGGCTGGCCGGCTACGTCCACCGCGTGATGAGGCAGATGGTCGCCAGTACCGGCGGCGTTCTCGAACTACAGTGCGGGAAGTGCGTGGTGGAAGCGAAGCCCGCTGGCGTCGACAAGGGTACGGCGGTGACTGAATTCCTGAGCGAGGCTCCATTCCGCCACCGTCGGCCGGTGTTCATCGGTGACGACTGCAACGACGAACACGCCTTCGCCGCTGTCAACGCGGCCGGAGGCATATCCATCAAGGTGGGTCAGGGCCGTTCCTGTGCCCGATACCGGTTGCCGGACGTCGCTTCCGTGCGGCAATGGCTGGCGCTGGTCCTGGAGGAGTAGCGATGAATTCCCTTGATCTGGCCCTCATCGGCAACTGCACCATCGGCGCCCTGGTCGACGCGCGGGCCACCATCAACTGGGCCTGCTTTCCGCGTTTCGATGGCGACCCGGTGTTCTGCTCCCTGCTGCGCAACGACGACGCCTACGGCTATTCGGCGGTGGACATCGCCGACTTCTCTCATGCCGAGCAGCACTACGTGGAGAACACCGCCATCCTGGCGACTCGCCTCTATGACATTCACGGCGGCTGCGTCGAGGTAACCGATTTCGCGCCGCGCTTCGGACAATATGGGCGCACTTTCCGGCCCATGATGCTGGTGCGCCGCATCTGCAAGGTAACCGGAAGCCCTCGGCTCACCCTGCGCATCCGTCCCGCCTGCGGGGACGGCGCCGCCCGGCCCGAGGTCACCCGCGGCAGCAACCACATACGCTTCGTCGGGTCGGAGCTCACACTGCGCCTCACCACCGACGCTTCCCTGACCGCCATCCTGCAGGAGACGGCCTTCTTCCTGGAGGATGCCGTCACCCTGATCCTGGGGCCGGACGAGAGCGTACACGACGCCGTGGGAGAGGTGGGCCGCCGCTTTCAGGAGGAGACGGGCCAGTACTGGCGGGAATGGGTGCGCTTCCTGAGCATTCCCTACGAGTGGCAGGAGGCGGTGATCCGCTCCGCCATAACCCTGAAACTGAACGCCTACGACGACACCGGGGCCATCGTCGCGGCAATGACCACCTCCATTCCCGAAGCTGCGGGCAGCGCCCGCAACTGGGATTATCGCTACTGCTGGCTACGGGACGGCTACTTCGTGGTCAACACCCTGAACCGGCTCGGTGCGACCCGCACCATGGAGCGCTACCTCGCCTATATCATCAACCTGGCGGCCAATGCCGGCGACGCACCCCTGCAGCCGGTATACGCCATTGACGGGCGGGCGGAACTCTCGGAACGCGAGGTGGATTCACTGGCCGGATACCGGGGAATGGGTCCGGTGCGCATGGGCAACCTTGCCTATCGCCAGATTCAGCACGACGTTTATGGTTCCGCGGTACTCGCCTCGACCCACGTGTTTTTCGACCAGCGGCTCGCGCGCCGCGGGGACGTGGCTCTCTTCCGCCGCCTCGAACCCCTTGGCGAGCAGGCCATCCTGTGCTTCGACCAGCCCGATGCCGGATTGTGGGAATTGCGCGGCAGCGCCCGCGTCCATACTTTCTCCGCCGTCATGTGCTGGGCTGCTTGCGATCGCCTGGCACGCATCGCCGCCCGGCTCGCCCTCGACGACCGTACGGCCTACTGGCGCAAGCAGGCGGATCGCCTGCACCGGACCATCGGCAAACGCGCCTGGAGCGACAAGCGCAAGGCCTTCGTGTCGACTTTCGACGGCGATGCCATGGACGCCAGCCTGCTGCTCCTTGCTGAAGTCGGCTTCCTGTCGCCCGAGGACCCACGCTTTGCGGCGACCGTGGACGCGGTCGCCGCCGACCTGCAGAGGGGGGATTTCATCTTCCGCTACGTGGAAAGCGACGATTTCGGCGAACCGGAAAACGCCTTCCTGGTATGCAGCTTCTGGTACGTCAACGCCCTGGCGGCGCTGCGGCGCCGCGACGAGGCAAGGCACCTGTTCGAACGCCTCCTCGCCTGCCGCAATCGCCTGGGCCTCCTGGCCGAGCACATCGATCCGCAGAGCGGCGAGCAGTGGGGCAATTTCGTGCAGACCTACAGCATGGTGGGACTGATCAATTCGGCCATTCGACTGTCCATTCGCTGGGACGAGGCATTCTGATGGAGTCACTGATCCATGGCTTCGACGACTGGGTTCCAGGGCAGGCGGCCACCGCCGGCCGCATCCTGCTGATCGTCGTATTGACCCTCATCGCTCTGCGCCTCATCCAGCGGGTGATCCCGCGCCTGCGGGAGGTCATCGCCGCCCGCCAGGAGAGCGCCGAGGAAGGGCAGCGGGTGCGCACGCTTTCGCGGGTGGTCCGCTATGTGCTCACCGTGGCGACGACATTGGTGGGCGGCTTGCTCATCCTGGGCGAATTGGGCATTTCGGTGGCGCCCATCCTGGGAGCGGCGGGCGTGATCGGCATTGCCGTGGGCTTTGGCGCCCAGAGCCTGGTCAAGGACTACTTCACGGGCTTCTTCCTGCTCCTGGAAAACCAGTTGCGCATCGGCGACGTGGTGGATGTGGGGGGCAAGTCCGGGCTGGTGGAGGAACTGACCCTGCGCTACCTGCGCCTGCGGGACTATGCCGGCAACGTGCATTACATCCCCAACGGAACCATCTCGATCGTCACCAACATGAGCCTGGGCCATGCCTTCGCCGTGATCGACGTCGGCGTGGCCTACGGCGAACGGGTGGAACAGGTGGTGGAGGTGATGCGGCGAGTAGGGGCCGAAATGCGGGCAGACCCGGCGCTCGCCCAGCGCATCCTGGAAGATCTGGAGGTGGCCGGGGTGGAGCAATGGGCGGATTCCGCAGTGGTGATCCGCTGCCGCTTCAAGGTTGCGCCGCTGGAGCAGTGGAACGTGCGCCGTACCTATCTGGAGCGACTGAAAGCCGCCTTCGACGAGGCCGGGATCGAGATTCCCTTCCCCCACGTCAAGCTCGTTTACCAACCCGGTTGAAATCCACCGCCCGCTTTAACTCGACGTGGAGCGGAAGTACGGCATCGACCCATCCCCCTGCCCCGCAAACTCCGCTACGCCGACTCCTGCTGGCCGTAGCCGCTGAACTTTTCCAGGACGACAGCCATTTCCGCAGCACCGAGCAGCACCGGCTCGCCCAGCTGGCAGGCGTGCCAGTATTGGCCGCAGAGTTCTTCCAGTTCGACGGCAAGCGCCAGGGCCTGATCGAGGTCACGGCCCCAGGCGAGCATGCCGTGATTGGCCAAGAGACAGGCGTTGCGGCCTTCCAGGGCGGCGAGGGCGGCGTCCGAGAGTTCCTGGGTGCCGAAGGTGGCGTAGGCCGCGCAGCGCACCGTGTCGCCGCCGAAGCGGGCGATCATGTAGTGGAAGGGCGGTATGTCCCGCCGCAGGCAGGCGATGCTGGTGGCGAAGGGGGAGTGGGCATGGACGACGGCGCCCGCTTCCGGCCGGGCGAGGTAGATGTCGCGGTGGAAGCGCCATTCCGACGAGGGCTTGCGGCGCCCGAGGGGGGTGCCGTCGAGGGCCATGGCGGGGATGTCGTCGGGCTCCAGGCGGTCGTAGGCCATGCCGGTGGGCGTGATGTGAAAGCCCTCGCCGCTGCGCACGCTGACGTTGCCCGCCGTGCCGCGGTTGAGGCCGGCGGCCGCCATGGCGCGGGCGGTGGCGATGAGCGCGCCGCGGGGATCGTCGGCGGCCGCGGACTTCACGCCGCGTGCTCCGGATAGAGCGCGGCCAGGCCTTCGCGGCTGGCCGGGCAGGCGCCGCGCTCGGTGATGATCGCCGTCACCAGCCGGGCCGGGGTCACGTCGAAGGCCGGGTTGCCGACCGCTTCCCGGGCGGCGAGCTGGCGCACACTGGCCGGTGCGCCCCGTTCGTCGAGGCCCTGGAGGAGGCGCAATTCGTCGCCGTCGCGCTCCTCGATGGGGATGGCGGCGCCTTCGGCACAGGCGAAATCCACTGTGGAGCGCGGCGCCGCCACGTAGAAGGGGATGCGGTTGTCGGCGCAGGCCAGGGCTTTCAAGTAAGTGCCCACCTTGTTGGCGACGTCGCCGTTGCTGGCGATGCGGTCGGCGCCGACGATGACCGCGTCCACCCGCCCCTCGCGCATGAGGATGCCGGCGGCGTTGTCGGCGACCACCGTATGGGCGACGCCGTGCTGGGCGAGTTCCCAGGCGGTGAGGAGCCCCTGGTTCCTGGGGCGCGTTTCCGAGACCCAGATGTGGAGGTCGACGCCGGCGTCGAAGGCCGCATAGATCGGCGCCAGGGCGGTTCCCCAATCGACGGTGGCCAGCCAGCCGGCGTTGCAGTGGGTCATGATCTGCAAGGGGCCGTCCCGCCGCGGCGCGTGGCGGGCGAGGAGCGCCCGGCCGTGTTCGCCGATGGCGCGGTTCTGGGCGACGTCCTCTTCCTCGATGGCGGCGGCTTCCGCCCAGGCGGCGGCGGGGCGCTCGGCGGGGGGCAGGGGGCGCAGGCGCTCGCCCATGCGGCCCAGCGCCCAGTGCAGGTTGACGGCCGTCGGACGGGTTTTGCCGAGGAATATCAGGGCCTGGTCGAGGGCCTCGTTGGAAGCATCGACGGCCAGCGCCACGGCGACGCCGTAGGCGGCGGTGACGCCGATGAGGGGGGCGCCGCGCACCTGCATGGCGCGAATGGCATGAGCAGCCGCGGCGCGGTTGGCCACCCGCAGCCAGTGCAGGCCGTGGGGCAGGCGGGTCTGGTCGATGATGTCGAATACTCCCAGGGCCGGATGGGCCCTGAGGCTGCGGGTGGGAACGCCGTCGATCTTCATGGCCGGATTCTGGCATATCCGCCGCCAACTTGCCCCGCCGTGACACTGCGGGTAGATTGGCCATGCCGTCGTCACGGCAATTACGCAACCCGCCCAAGGAGTCCGCCATGAATCAGTCCGAAATCAGCCGCTGGCAGGAGATCGCCCTCCAGTACGCCACCGATCTGGGGATCAAGATCCTCGCCGCCATCGCCTTCTGGGTCATTGGCCGCTGGCTGATCGGCCTGGTCGGCCAGGCCGTGCAGTCGACCCTGGAGCGCCAGAAGGTGGATGCCACGGTGATGCGCTACCTGGGCACGGTGATCAACGTCACCCTCAACATCCTGCTGGTGGTCGGCATCCTGGGCTATTTCGGCATCCAGACCACCACCTTCGCCGCCCTCTTCGCCGCCGCCGGCGTGGCCATAGGCATGGCCTGGTCCGGCCTCCTGGCCAATTTCGCCGGCGGGGTCTTCCTGATCATTCTGCGGCCGATGAAGGTGGGGGACTTCGTCACCGTGGCCGGGGTCACCGGGACGGTCAAGGAGGTCGGCCTCTTCGCCTCGGCCATCAACACCCCGGACAACGTCATGACCCTGGTCGGCAACGGCAAGATCTTCGCCGACACCATCCAGAACTTCAGCGTCAATCCCCACCGCCGCGTCGATCTCAAGGCCCAACTGGCCGGCGCCGCCGATTGCGGGCGGGCCGTCGCCCTCCTCAAGGAGCGCATCGCCACCATCCCGAACGTCATGGCCAGCCCGGCGGTGGATGTGGAAATCCTGGAATTCAATCTGGTCGGCCCGGTGCTGGCCGTGCGCCCTTACTGCCACAACGACCACTACTGGCAGGTCTATTTCGACACCAACAAGGTCATCCGCGAAACCCTGGGAGATCCCGAATTCCCGGCGCCGACGCCCTCCCAGGTCGTCTTCGTCAAGCAGTAGCGGCCCTCGACAGGCGCGGGACTCCGTCTTTACCATGGCATCGTCGCCCCGGTTCGCGTCGCCGTGATCCCCGCTGCCTTTCCCCTTGCCTCCCGCTTCCCCGCCCTGGGAACCACGATCTTCACGGTCATGTCCCGCCTGGCGGCGGAGTGCGGGGCGGTGAATCTCTCCCAGGGATTTCCGGATTTCCAGGCCGAGCCGGCGCTGTTCGACGCCGTCCACCGGGCCATGGCCGCCGGTCGCAACCAGTACGCCCCCATGGCCGGGATGCCGGAACTGCGCACCGCCATTGCCGCCAAGGTAGCCACCCTCTACGGGATCGCCTACGACGTCGAGAGCGAGATCACCGTCACCGCCGGCGCCACCCAGGCGCTGTTCACCGCCATCGCGGCCTGCGTGGGGCCGGGGGACGAGGTCATCGTCTTCGAGCCGGTCTATGATTCCTACGGCCCGGCGGTTACCACCGTCGGCGGTCGCGTGCGCCACTCGCGCCTCGGCGTCCCCGGCTACCGGCCGGACTGGGACCACGTCGCCAGCCTGATCAATCCACGCACCCGCCTGATCATCGTCAACAGCCCCCACAACCCCAGCGGCAGCCTCCTGTCCGTTGGCGACCTCGACGCCCTGGCCGATCTGGTCCGCGATACCGGCATCGTCATCCTGAGCGACGAGGTCTACGAGCACATCGCCTTCAGCGCCCCTCACGCCAGCCTCTGCGCCCACCCCGAACTCGCCGCCCGCAGCCTGGTGGTCTCGTCCTTCGGCAAGACCTACCACATCACCGGCTGGAAGGTCGGCTACGTCGTCGCCCCCTCCACCCTCACCGCCGAATTCCGCAAGGTGCACCAGTTCAACGTCTTCACGGTGAATACCCCGGCGCAACTGGGCATCGCCGAGTACATGGCCGATCCTGCCCGCCACCTGGGGCTGGCCGCTTTCTATCGCGAAAAGCGCGACCGCTTCCGCCAACTGCTGGCCGCCACGCGATTCGAGTTGCTGCCCTGCGACGGCACCTACTTCCAACTCGCCCGTTACGACGCCATCAGCGACCTGCCCGACCGCGCCTTCGCCGAATGGCTGGCACGGCGGATCGGCGTCGCCGCCATCCCGCTCTCCGCCTTCTACCACGACGGCCATGACGATCACGTCGTACGCTTCTGCTTCGCCAAGGAAGACGCCACCCTGGTGGAAGCGGCCCGGCGCTTGCAGGCCCTGAACCCGGGCGCCCCGGTCGAAAGCCGACCCTGACCCCTGCGCTCCGGGGGGCCGCCGCTCGCCGAAGCGTCTGCCAGCTTCGCCCCTACGGTTCCGTTTCGCCTCGTGCCACCTTGACGAGCAGTTGCCCGCCTTCAATAATGCGGCGTCATCTTCAACGGCCTTTTGCAGAAGGAGTATTCATGAGCATCGTTTCGGAATTCAAGGAGTTTGCAGTGAAGGGCAACGCCGTCGATCTGGCGGTGGGCGTCATCATCGGCGGGGCCTTCGGGAAGATCGTCGATTCCATCGTCGGCGACCTGATCATGCCGGTGGTGGGGGCGATGATCGGCAGCCTGGATTTTTCCAATCTCTTCGCCGTCCTCGGCAAGAACCCCAACAATCTCACCGTGCTGGCGGACATCAAGAAGGCGGGGATTCCGGTCTTTGCCTACGGAAGCTTCCTGACCATCCTGGTCAATTTCATCCTGCTGGCCTTCATCATTTTCATGATGGTCAAGCAGATCAACCGCCTGCGCCCCAAGGAAGAGCCGGCAGCCGCCCCGACGGAACCGCCGCCCACCCCGGAGGACGTCGTGCTGCTCCGCGAGATTCGCGACTCCCTGCGGCGCTGATCGCCGCCCCGCGGGACACAAAAAAAGCCGCTGTCGCGGCTTTTTTCTTGCCTGCCCGCCGGTGGCGGGCAACCGGGTTCACTCCTTCTCGCAGCCCAGGGTCTTGCCCTTGGTGAAGTAGGCGGTGCCGGCCGGGCATTCAAGGCCCTTTTCCGGCTTGCGGGCGCTCTTCACACCCTTCTTGGGCACGCAGCTGAAGCCGCCATCCTTGGCGACCTTGCCCTTCAGGGTCCAGTCCTCGGGGCAGGGTCCGGCGGCCGCCGCGGCCGCCTTGTCCACCGGCTTGCCGGCTTCGACTTTGTAACCGCTCAGATCGGCGCGCCCGATACAGCCCAGGGTGGTCCCGACGCGGTCACCAACGGCGCGAATCTTGTAGCTGCCGCCAGCCTTGTAGGTATGCTCGATGACGATAGGGTTGGGGGTGTCGGGCTGGACGGTGATCACTTCCTTGCGCTCGTCGCCGGTCTTGACGTAGAGGCCGCAAACGCCTTCGACATTGGCCAGTTCGACCGCGATCTTGACCTTCTCGCCGGCCTTGGCGCCGGTGGCCGGAGTAACGGTGATCTTGTCGATTTTTGTGGACGCCTGTGCGCCGGCGGCGAAGAGTGCGGCGCAGGCGAGGGCGGCGATTTTCAAGCGGGATTGCATGGTGGTGTCCCCTTTTTCGGTTGGTGGATTTGGCAGTCTAGCCGAAAACATGGCGCCACAATAAGCCCACGGCATCGATCTGGCGGGCAACCGTGGCGGCTTCGATGCGCGCCTTGGGGATGGCGTTGAGACGCAGGAGGTGTTGCAGGCGGCGATATTCGCGGTAGGCGCCGCGGGCGCCGTCGGCCAGCTCGCGAGGGATGAGTCCGAGGTCGGCGGCCAGCGCCAGAAGGGCGATGTTGCCCAGGTTGCCGCTCAGTTCGGGGTACTGCCGGGCGTGGGCGAGGATCAGGTACTGGACGATGAACTCGACATCGACGATGCCGCCTGGGTCGTGCTTGAGGTCGAACTGACCTGGGGTCTTGGAAGCGTGCGCATCCCGCATCTTCTTGCGCATGGCCACCACTTCGTCGCGCAACGCCTTCGCTTCGCGCGGCAGTGAAAGGATTTCCCGACGGATGGCCTCAAAACGCTCGCCCACCGCGGCATCGCCGGCGACAAAGCGGGCGCGGCTCAAGGCCTGGTGTTCCCACACCCAGGCGTGGTGGAGCTGGTAGTCGCGGAAGGCGTCCACCGAAACGGCGAGCAGACCGGAATCGCCGTTGGGGCGCAGGCGCAGGTCGGTCTCGAAGAGGATGCCGGCCGGGGTGCGGCTGGCCAGCCAGGTGTTGAGGCGCTGCCCGAGGCGGCCGTAGTTTTCGCCGGCCTCGCCAGCCGGGTCGTCGAAAAGGTAAACCAGGTCGAGGTCCGAGCCATATCCGAGTTCCTTGCCCCCCAGTTTTCCGTAGCCGATGACCGCGAAGCGCGGCCGCTCGCAGTGGCGCTGGCGCAGCTTGCTCCAGCAGAGGTCGAGGGCGCGACCGACAAGGATGTCGGCGAGATCGGAGAGATGGTCGGAAATGCGCTCGATGCTATGCAGGCCGGCCAGATCCTGGGCGAGCAAACGGAAAACCTGGGCGTGATGCATTTCGCGCAGGATATCCATTTCCCGCTCGGCGTCGCCGGCATGGTCGGCAAGATTCTGGTCGAGGTCGGCGGCGAAGCCGCTCCAGTCGGTGGCCACGTCCATCAACCGCGGGTCGAGGAGTTCGTCCAGGAGGATGGGGTGGCGGTTGAGGTAATCGGCCGCCCAGGAAGACGCGCCGATGATGTCGGCGACCCGGTCGAGGGCCTGCGGGTACTGTTGCAGCAGGGCGAGATAGGCACCACGCCGGCTGATTGTTTCGAGGAAGGCCAGCCCGCGGTCGAGAGTGGTGTCGGGATCGGGGCGCCGCGCGGCGGCATCGAGAAGGCGTGGCCCGACGGCGTCGAGGCGCTCCCGGTTCTGGGCGGGAAGCTGGCGGTAGCGGCTCGAAGCGCGCAACTCGTCCAGGCGCTCGACGACACCCTGCGGATGGCGGTAGCCGAGTTCGCCGAGGGATTGCGCGGCGGCTTCGTTTTCGCTCTGACCGAGCCAGATGCCGGCGAGGGCGTGTTCGCCGCGTTCCGGGTCCGAGAACACTTGCTCGAACTGGCGGCTGACGGCCTCCCGATGGCGGTCGAGGACTGTGCGGAGAGCCTCCCAGTCGGCCGCGCCGAGGGAATGGGCGATGCGTTCCCGGTCACCGGGGTCTTCGGGCAGCCGGTGGGTCTGCTTGTCCTCGACGTATTGCAGCCGGTGCTCCAGGCGCCGCAGGAAGATGTAGGCCTCGCGCAGTTCGACCTCGCTCTCCGGCGGCATGAGCCGCTTCTCGACGAGCAGCCGCAGCACGGACAAGGTGGGCCGCACCTGGAGCGCCGGGTCACGGCCGCCGCGGATGAGCTGGAAGACCTGGGCGATGAACTCGATTTCGCGGATGCCACCCGGTCCAAGCTTGACGTGGTCGGCCATGTCCTTCCTGGCGACCTCGCGGCGAATCTGAGCGTGCAGATCGCGCATGGCGTTGATGGCGCCGAAATCGAGATACTTGCGAAAAACAAAGGGGCGGGAAATGCGCTTCAGGGCTGCCATGGCCTCCGGCTGCTCGTTCTCGCCGGTGTTCATGACGCGGGCCTTGATCCAGGCGTAGCGCTCCCACTCCCGTCCCTGGGTGATGAAGTAATTCTCCAGGGCTTCCAGCGAACAGACGAGGGGACCGGAATCCCCATTGGGCCGCAGGCGCATGTCGACGCGAAAGACCTGGCCGTCGGCGGTGATGTCGCCCAGGGCGGCGATGAGGCGCTTGCCCAGGCGGGCGAAGAAATCCTGGTTCTCGATGCGGCGCGGTCCGGCGGTTTCGCCGTTTTCGCCATAGACGAAGATGTAATCGACGTCGGAGGAAACGTTGAGTTCGCGCCCGCCCAGCTTGCCCATGCCGATGATCAACAGCCTCTGCGGGCGCCCGCGGGAATCGAGGGGTTCGCCATGCTGGGCAGCCAGCAGGCGGTGATGGAAGGCGAGGGCCTGATTGGTCGTCACGTCGGCGAGCATGGTCATGCTCTCGACGACTTCGGCGAGGGGTGCCAGACCGGCGAGGTCGCGCAGGGCGATGTGGGCAAAGGCGCGTTGACGCAGCCTGCGCAGCCGGGCGGCGAATTCCGCTTCGTCGCGGGGAGCGGGCTTCAATGCTGCGAGCAGGCTGTCTTCCGAGAGCGCACTGCGCCAGCCATCGGCCAACTCGACGGCGAGCTCCGGGCGGACGGCGAGGAACTGGCTCACGCAACGGGAAAGCGCCAGGGCATCGGACCAGCGGGAGTCGAGAGACGGGGTCATGGGGGCGTCAGGTACGGCGGTGTGGGCGGTCGGCGGGGCGCGGCGGCTGCGCCGAAACGGATAGAATTGCGTTTTCTTTCGCATGTGGATTGTAGTGAGCTTGTCGCCTCCCTGGCAAAACCCCGCCCGCCGTGGCTACTAGTCCCGCCGATTCCGCCGCGCCGGAAGCGCGCTCGGGCAAACCCGCGACGAGCTGGTTGCGGCGTGCGCTGACGGCGCTCGGCTGGAGCCTGTTTTTCGTCTACTTCCTCTTTGCCGCCAGCGTGCTCGCCCTGCGTTACGCGGTGCTGCCCCGCATCGCCGATTTCCGGGCGGATATCGAGGCGGCGGCCAGCCGGGCCGTGGGCTTGCCGGTCCTCATCGGGCGTATCGAAGCCGGCTGGGATGGCCTCAACCCGGAACTCATCCTGAGCGACGTCGTGCTCAACGACCGCCAGGGGCGACCGGCTCTCGCGCTGTCCCGGGTGGAGGCGATCCTGTCCTGGCAGAGCGCCCTGCGCTTTTCCCCCACCCTGGCGCTCTTCGCCGTCGAGGGTCCGGTGCTCAACGTGCGGCGCGACGCGGCCGGACGTATCACCGTCGCCGGCATCGCCATGGAGGGCGAGAGCGACCCGGCCATGCTGGAGTGGATTTTCGACCAGCCCCACATCCGCGTCCGCAACGCTCTGGTGGTCTGGGAGGACGCCCAGCGCAAGGCGCCGCCCCTGGTCCTGGAGGACCTCCAGTTCGGTCTCGACAACAGCGGCAGCCGCCATCGATTTGGACTCACCGCGGTACCCCCGGCGCGTCTGGCCGACCGCATCGATCTGCGGGGCGAGTTCCGCGGCTCCCTCGGCGAAGCCCTGGACACGCTCTCCGGCCGTGTCTACGCCGAGCTCCAGTACGCCGACCTCGCTGGCTGGAGCGCCTGGGTAGATTATCCGGTCCACCTTCCCCGCGGACGCGGCGCACTGCGCCTGTGGGGCGACTGGGAGGAGGGGCGGGCGCGCCTGACCGCCGATCTTGCCCTGGAAGATCTGCGCATCCGCCTTGGCGACCGCGTTCCTGAACTCGATCTGCTCACCATGCGGGGCCGCCTGCGCGGCAGCTACGGCCGCGGCGCCTGGGAGGCGGCGGGCGAGCGTATCGAACTAGCGACGTTGGACGGCGTTCGCCTCAACCCCACGGATTTCCGCGTCGAATGGCGGCAGGAGCCGGGTAGTGAGCGCATCGCGGGAAAGGCGAGCGCCAACCTCCTCGACCTCGACGCCCTGCAGCGCCTGGCCGGCCACCTGCCCCTCGACGGCGACAGCCGGGATCTCCTGAACCGTCACCGCCCGCAAGGGCAGGTCATCGATCTGCGCGCCCAGTGGCAGGCGGAAGGCGGAAAGCTCGCGCGTTACGGCCTCAAGGCCCGTTTCGAGAGGCTAGGCATGCAGGCCGCCGGCGCGGCGCCCGGCGCCGCAGGCCTGAGCGGCGGCGTCGAAGCCGACGAGAAGGGGGGCGCCATCGACCTGGACAGTCATGACGCCAGTCTCGATCTGCCGGCCGTCTTTCCCGAGCCGCGGATCGCCCTCTCCGACCTGCGCGGCCGCATCGCCTGGAAGCTCGCCCCGGGGCGCCTGGAGACGCGCATCGAGCGCCTCGACTTCGCGGGCGCCGACGCCGCCGGCAGCGCCCACGGCAGCTATGTTCGCGAGGGCGAAGGCCCGGGCAGCATCGATCTCTCGGCGCAACTGGCCCGCGCGGACGGCACCGCCGTCTGGCGCTACATGCCCCATGCGGTGAACGCCGACACCCGCCAGTGGCTGCGCCGCGGCATCGTCAAGGGAACGGCGAGCGATGCGCGCCTGACCCTGAAAGGCGACCTGCGCCACTTTCCCTTCCGCGACCCTGCCCAGGGCAAGTTTTTGATCACCGCCAAGGCCCATCAGGTCACCCTTGACGTGGCGGCCGGCTGGCCGCTCATCGAGCGCATCGACGCCGACATGAGCTTCGGCGTCGGCATGCGCATCGACGCGAAGAGCGGCGCCGTCTTCGGCGCCCAGTTGGGCCGCACCACGGCGGAGATTCCTGATTTCGAGTCAACCGAGGAAATGCTCCTCATCCGCGGTTCCGCCCAGGGGCCGACGGCGGAATTCCTGCGCTTCATCGACAAGAGCCCGGTGGGCGAGCGCATCGACCGTTTCACCGAGGACATGGTCGCCGTCGGCAACGGTCACCTCGATCTGGAATTCGACATGCCTCTGCGGCATGTCGATACGACGGCGGTGCGCGGCGAATTCCAATTTCGCAACAACACAGTGACGGTCATCCCCGGGCTGCCCCCCATTTCCCAGGTCAACGGGCGCCTCAAAGTCAGCGAGAAGGCCGTGCTGGCGCCGGAAATCACCGGCCAGGTACTCGGCGGCCCCATGCACCTCAGCATCCGGAACGAAGGCGAGCGGGTGAATGTGAACATGGGCGGAACTGCCAACGTGAAAGAAGTTCGCCGCATCATCGACACGCCGCTCTTCGATTCCGTCACTGGCAGCACCGCCTGGAAGGGCGAGGTAGTGGTCAGGAAGAAGACTGCCGACCTCATCATCGAGTCGTCGCTCGCCGGCGTGTCGTCCAGCCTGCCGGAGCCCTTCAACAAGAACGCCGGCAGCAGCGCTCCCTTGCGCATCGAAAAGAGCAACCAACCGGGCGGCGGTGACGAGATCCGCATCAGCCTGGGGCGCGTACTGGAGGCGCAGGTGCTGCGGCGGCCGGAAGGCGACACCCTGGTCATCGAGCGCGGCGCGGTGGCCGTCGGCGAGCCGCTGCCCAAGCCGCCCGCGCGGGGAATCCTGGTGGCGGTCAGCCAGCCGTTCATCGACCTCGACACCTGGCGCACCCTGTTCGCCGGGCGTGCCAACGGCGGCATGACGGCGGAAGCCGCGATCCCCCTCGCCCAGGTGCAGTTGAAGACGCCGCGTCTACGGCTCCTGGAGCGCGACATCCACGAAATGTCCGCCACGCTGCGGACGCGGGACGACGGCTGGCAGGCCAACGTGGCGAGCCGCGAAGGCGAAGGCGAAATCTTCTGGCGCAGCGCCGGCGAGGGCTGGCTGGAGGCCGACCTCAAGCGCCTGACGATCCCCGATGCGGCCCTGGAGGGAGACGGCGGCGAAGGGGGCGACACGCCCCTAGACACCCTCCCCGGCATGGATATTCGGGTGGCGGATTTCTCCCTGGGCGGCAAGCGCCTCGGCCGGCTTGAGGTCAAGGCAAAGAACGAGCGCTCGGCGTGGAACCTCGAATCCCTCAATCTTCAGAACCCGGATGGCGCGCTGAAGGGCAAGGCGCAGTGGTCGCGCATCGGCGGCCACCGCACCCGCCTGGGATTCGAGCTAAACGCCAGCGACGCCGGCCGACTTCTGGGGCGCCTGGGGCATCCCGGCACCCTGCGCCGCGGTACGGCGACCCTGAAGGGCGACCTGGAATGGGCCGGCCCCCTGACCGACATCCATTACCCGACCCTTACCGGTCAACTTGAGGTCAACGCCGCCAAGGGCCAGTTCGCCAAACTCGATCCCGGCCTCGGCAAGCTCCTCGGGCTTCTTTCGCTGCAATCCCTGCCGCGCCGGCTTTCCCTCGATTTCCGCGACATCTTCAGCGAAGGTTTCGCCTTCGACACCATCGAAGGCAAACTCGACGTCAAACGCGGCATCATGCGCACTACCGACGACCTGCGCATCGACGGTCCGGCGGCCCGGGTGCTGATGAAGGGCGAGGCCGACCTGCGCCTGGAAAGCCAGGACATCGTGGTCACGGTGCAGCCGGAGGTCGGCTCCATCGTCTCGGTGGGCGCCCTGTTGATCGCCAATCCGGCCCTCGGCGCGGCGGCGGCACTGGCCAGCAAGATTCTCCAGAATCCGCTCAGCAAGATGTTCAGCTTTCAGTACCACGTGACCGGCCCCTGGGCCGACCCCCGGGTTGAAAAGATCGGCCACAGCGTCGACGAAGCCGCCCTGGCGGCGAGCCGCCGGGAGGTCCCTCCGCGGGAAGTCCCAGCGCGGGAAGTCCCACCGAAGGAGGGTGGCGAACGCGAGGCGCCTCCCAGGGACGCCCCCGCCAAGGCGGCTCCCGGCCCTGACGCGACGATTTCCCCGCGCCCCACCCCGCCGGAGTCCACGCCATGAAAACCCCCCGCAACGTCCTGTTGGCCGGCGTCCAGATGGTTTCCGGCCCGCGCGTCGCCGACAACCTGGAGACGGCCGCCGCCCTGGTGGCGCAGGCCGCAGACCAGGGCGCCGAATTGGTGGCGCTGCCGGAGTACTTTCCCATCATCGGTGCCAGCGACGCGGAGCGGGTGCGCGTGCGTGAAACCCCTGATAACGGGCCTGTGCAGGACTGGCTTGCGGCCACCGCAGCGCGGCACGGCATCTGGCTGGTGGCGGGGTCGATCCCGATGGCGGCGAGCGTGCCGCACAAGGTGCGCAATGCCTGTCTGCTCGTCGACCCTGACGGCCTCACGGTAGCCCGCTACGACAAGATGCATCTCTTCGGTTTCAAGAGCGGCGACGAGGCCTACGACGAGGCGGCCTCCATCGAGGCCGGCAATCAGCCGGTGGCGGTGGAAACGCCCTTCGGCCGCATCGTTCTGTCGATCTGCTACGACCTGCGCTTTCCCGAGTACTACCGCGCGCTCGGTCCGGCCGACCTGATCCTGGTGCCGGCAGCCTTCACGGAGACCACCGGCCGTGCCCACTGGGAAGTGCTCCTGCGAGCACGGGCGATCGAGAACCAATGCTACGTCCTGGCGGTCGGACAGGGGGGAAGGCACGAGAGCGGCCGCCTCACCCACGGCAACAGCATGATCGTCGACCCCTGGGGAGAAATCCTCGACCGCAAGGGCAAGGGAGCCGGCCTCGTGATGGCAGAGCTGGACCATGCCCGCATCGCCGAGTTGCGAAACAGCCTGCCCGCCCTCGCCCACCGCCTTTTGTGAACGGAAAGACCATGAGCCAAAGCAGCGCCCTCGCCGAAGCCCGATCTCTGCTTCTCGCCCCCTTCGATCTCGGGGAGTCCGATCTGGAGCGCGTCTTCGGAGATATCCTGGGCCACCGGGTCGACTACGCCGACCTCTACTTCCAGTACAGCCGCTCCGAGGCCTGGAGTCTTGACGAGGGCATCGTCAAGTCAGGCAGCTTCAACATCGACCAGGGGGTGGGCGTACGGGCGTTGGCCGGCGAGAAGACCGCTTTCGCCTATTCCGATGAAATCAGCGTCCAGGCCCTCGGCGCCGCTGCCGGGGCCGTGCGCGCCATCGCCACCGCCGGTCAGGACGGCCGCTTGCCTGCCCTGACGGGCGGCACGGGCCGCCCTGTCCTCTACGCCCCGCGCGACCCGCTCGCCTCCCTGCCAGCCGAAGCCAAGGTGAACCTGCTCGAACGCCTCGAAGCCCATGCCCGCCGCCTCGACTCGCGGGTCTGCCAGGTCATGGCTTCCCTCGCAGGAGAGTACGACGTGATTCTGGTCGCCGGTTCCGACGGCCGCCTCGCCGCCGACGTGCGCCCCTTGGTGCGTTGTTCAGTTTCGGTCATCGTCGAGGATGGCGGACGCAGGGAGCAAGGCAGCTCGGGCGGCGGCGGCCGTTTCGACTACGGGTATTTCGACGACGCCCTCCTGGAGCGGTACGCCCGCGAAGCGGTGCATCAGGCAGTCACCAATCTGGACGCCTTGCCCGCGCCGGCCGGCCAGATGACGGTGGTGCTGGGTTCGGGCTGGCCCGGCATCCTCCTTCACGAAGCCATCGGCCACGGCCTGGAAGGCGACTTCAACCGCAAGGGAAGCTCCGCCTTCAGCGGTCGCATCGGCGAGCGGGTGGCAGCCGCGGGCGTCACCGTGGTGGACGACGGCACGCTCCCGGACCGCCGCGGTTCCCTCAACATCGACGACGAGGGAAACCCCACCCAGCGCACCGTGTTGATCGAGGACGGCATTCTCAAGGGCTACATGCAGGACAGCCTCAACGCCCGCCTCATGGGCGTCGCCCCCACCGGCAACGGCCGTCGCGAGTCCTTCGCCCATATGCCGCTGCCACGCATGACCAATACCACCATGCTGGCCGGCGACCGGGAGCCCGAAGAAATCCTTCGTTCGGTGAAGAAGGGCATCTACGCGGCCAATTTCGGCGGCGGCCAGGTGGACATCACCAACGGCAAGTTCGTATTTTCCATGTCCGAGGCCTACCTCATCGAGGACGGCAAGGTCACCCGCCCCATCAAGGGCGCCACCCTGATCGGCAACGGCCCGGACGCCCTGACGCGAGTTTCGATGATCGGCAACGACATGCGTCTCGACCCCGGCGTCGGCACCTGCGGCAAGGACGGCCAAAGCGTGCCTGTGGGCGTCGGTCAGCCGACCCTGCGCATCGACGGACTCACCGTCGGCGGGACCGGCTGAACCCTTCGTCGCCTGCCGCAAACTGGCCGACGGGCGGCGGCCTATGCTGGTTGCCTTGGGATCCCCGCGTTAACAGGAATCAAATCACCCGGAATGCGACGGGGGTATCGTTGTCTGTCGACGACCTGCCCCGGCAGACGAAAGGAGAAACGCCATGAGCCGCCTTGCAACCGCCATTGTCATGACCTGCGGGTTCCTCTGGAGCGTCGGCGCCTGGGCCCAAATCACCGACGTCAATGCCGCCATCAACAAGGCAGGCCGTGAACGCATGCTCTCCCAGCGCATGGCGAAGGCCTATTTCCAGCTGGGTATGCAGGTCGATCAGGATCGCTCCCGCAAGGTGCTCGATAGCTCGGTCGCCCTGTTCGACCGCCAACTGGTGGAACTCAAGAACTTCGCCCCGTCACCGGAGATCAAGGACACCTATCTCAAGCTCGAAAAGGCTTGGCTCGCCTACAAGGATGTCCTGCTGGGCGCCGTTCCCAGCCCCGCCAACGGCGCCAAAGTCCTGCAGCTATCCGAGGAGGTGCTGGCACTGGCCCACCAGGGGACGGTGCAGCTCGAAAAGCACGCCGGCACCACGGCCGGCCGCCTGGTCAACATCGCCGGCCGCCAACGCATGCTCTCGCAGCGCCTCGCGAAGTTCTATCAGGCCAGTGCCTGGGGTGTAGGCGGCGCCACCTCGGCCGGCGAGATCGAGAAAGCGCGCAAGGAATTCGTCGCCGCCCACCAGGAACTCTCGGCCGCACCGGCCAACACTTCCGGCATCAAGGACGGGCTGTCCCTCGTCAATCAGCAGTGGATCTTCTTCGACACCGCCCTGGGCCAGAAGCCGGACAAGGACAAGACCCAATCGACCCATGTCGCCACGACCAGCGAGCGCATCCTGGAAGAAATGGAAGGCGTCGTCGGCCTGTACGAAAAGCTGCCCGCCAAGTAGACTAGTTCCTTCGTATTAGTCGCCTGCTCGGGGGCCGGCGGCTAGAGGGGGGAACATGGCGATATTGCGGGAAATGCGGCGCTCCTTCGGCGCCGCGCTTTTTTGTTTGCTCGTGACGGCCGGGGGCAGCGCCCTGGGGCAGACGGGCGAAGCACTCAAGGCCGTACTCGGCGACCCGGCGCGACGAGCGAGTGCCGTCGAGGCGGGCCGGCGTATCGCGTCCTTCTGCGCCAACTGCCATGGCGAATCGGGTGTCAGCAAATTGCCCGAAGTACCCAACCTGGCCGGCCAAAACCCTGCTTATCTCGCCGAGCAGATTCGCAAATTCGCCGTCGGCGAACGCAAGGACGCGTTCATGCAGGGGCTCATCAAGGTCTTGAAGGACGACGAGCGCATCGCGGTCGCCGTCTATTTTTCCGACCAGCCAGTCAAGGCCGGCCAGGGCGACGCCAGCCTCCTCACCGCTGGCCGCGAAAGTTTCCGCAAGCTTTGCGTACGCTGTCACGGCGAGCCGGGTCACGGGGCAGAAACGATCCGCGCCTGGCGGGTCAACAGGTTGAATACCTCAAGCGCAGCATAACCCGCTACCGCGACAAATCCGGCGAACGCATCTATCCCCTCATGCAGATCGCCACCGCCCCCTTGAAGGATGCCGACATCGCGGCGCTGGCGAACTATCTCGTCACGCTGCCCTGAGAATCCGGGGATTCCGTTCGCGCTCACCAAGCAGGTTTCGCCTGGGCGGCGTGCCAAGGTCGCCGCGCTTGCGCAGCGGCTCAGCCGGGGGACTCGGCTCACCGAGAATTCCAGGGGCGTTGCGAGAGTCGCCGCGCCGCAATCACTCCCAGGCCAGCGCCCCGCCCGTCTGGTACTCGGTGACGCGGGTTTCGAAGAAATTTTTCTCCTTGCGCAGATTGGCCTGCTCGTCGAGCCAGGGGAGGACGTTCTCGGCGCCGGGAAAGGGCTCTTCGACGCCCACCTGTCGCGCCCGCCGATTGGCGATGAAGCGGAACTGTTGCACGTGCAGTCCTGCCGAGTAGCCGAGAATGGGCTCCTTCAGGATGAAGTCGGCGTAGGCCGCCTCGCTCGCCTCGGCCTCGTCCCACAGGTCGCGCAGCGCCCGCGGGTCGAGCGTCAGGCCCTCTTCCCTGAGCAGCTCCCGGATGACGCGGATGCCGAAGGCGCAATGGAGCACCTCGTCGCGCATGATGTATTGCAGTTGCTCGGCTGCGCCTTTCATGAGCCCGCGCCGCTGGAGGGCGAAGATCGGGGTGAAGCCGTTGTAGAACCAGCAGCCTTCGAAGATGACCGCAAAGAAGAAGTAGGACAGGGCGAAGTCGTGCAGATTGGCGCGATCGCTCAAGTCGAAGTCGGAGCGCAGCACCTTTTCCAGGCGCCGATTGGCCAGGGCGATCTTGCCGTGAATTTCGGGCACCACACGGTAGCGGTTGTAGATTTCCTGCTGGTCGAGCCCAATGCTTTCGATACAGTGCTGGTAGGTCCAGGTGTGCAGCGCCTCCTCGAAGACCTGGCGGGCCTGGTAGATCTGTAGCTCGGGCGCGCTCATCTTCTCCATCACCGCCAGACCGATGTTGCGCATGGCCAGGATGTCCGAGGTCGTCAGGTAGGCGAGCACATTCTCGAACACGTGGCGCTCGGCGGCTGAGAGCTTGTGGTGGTAGTCGTGCACGTCCTGAGCCATGGAGATTTCCAGCGGTGTCCAGTGGTTGCGGTTGGCCTTCAGGAAGAACTCCCAGGCCCAGGGATACTTGAAGGGCGCCAGTTGGTTGATGTCGGCCTTGCCGCCCACGATGCGCTTGTCGGCAGGGTCGATGGGGGCCAGTGCCGGACGTGGCGCAGCGCTGCTTCGGGCCAGAAGGGATTCGAGGGGTGCGCAGTCGCACGAAAGTGCCGCGGATGGGGGCGTATCCCAGTCGTCAAAGCGGAAGTCGGCGTTCATTGGCAGGCCTCGCAGGTCGGATCGTCAATGGCGCAGAACTTCGGCGTTTCATCGGCCACCGCCGTATCGTCCCGCCCGCCGGCCTTTTCCGCCTGGCTGGCGCCCAGGGTGCGCAGGTAGTAGGTGGTCTTGAGGCCGCGCTTCCAGGCCAGCTTGTAGAGCTCGTCCAGCTTCCTGCCGGAGGGCACGGCGAGGTAGAGGTTGAGCGACTGCGCCTGGTCGATCCACTTCTGGCGACGGGCGGCGGCCTCGACCAGCCACGCGGGATCGATCTCGAAGGCGGTGGCGTAGCGCGCCTTGAGTTCGTCCGGCACGCGCTCGATGCGGGCCAGCGAGCCGTCGAAGTACTTGAGGTCGGCGACCATGACTTCGTCCCACAGATCGAGCGCCTTCAGATCGCGTACCAGGGCGTCGTTGACCACGGTGAATTCGCCGGAGAGATTGGATTTGACGTAGAGGTTCTGGTAAGCAGGCTCGATGCCGGCCGAGACGCCGACGATGTTGGCGATGGTGGCGGTCGGCGCGATGGCGACGCAGTTGGAGTTGCGCATGCCGTATCGCGCGATGTGCGCCTTGAGGGCGTTCCAGTCGAGTCGGGCGTCACGGTTTACCGCCACCGCTTCGCCGCGCCCGGCTTCCAGCAGGGCGATGGAATCGAGCGGCAGGATATCCTGCGCCCACAGGCTGCCGGGATAGCTGGAGTAGCAGCCGCGCTCGCGAGCCAGCTCGCTGGAGGCCCAGTAGGCGGAATGACAGACGGCTTCCATGCTGCGGTCGGCAAATTCCACGGCTTCCGGCGAGGCGTAGGGCAGGCCGAGCTCGTGCAGACAATCGGCGAAGCCCATGATGCCGAGACCCACCGGCCGGTGGCGCAGGTTGGCGTTGCGCGCCTTGGGTGTGGCGTAGAAATTGATGTCGATGACATTGTCGAGCATGCGCAGGGCCGTACGCACCGTACGGGCGAGCTTCTCCGGATCGACGGCGCCATCCTTCAGATGGGCGGGGAGATTCACCGAACCCAGGTTGCAGACCGCGGTTTCTTCCTCCGAGGTGTTCAGCGTGATTTCTGTGCACAGGTTGGAGCCATGGACCACCCCGACGTGCTGCTGCGGCGAGCGCAGATTGCAGGCGTCCTTGAAGGTGATCCAAGGGTGCCCCGTCTCGAACAGCATGGTCAGCATGCGGCGCCAGAGCTGGACCGCCGGAATCTTCTTGAACAGGCGAATCTCGCCGCCGGCGGCCCGCGCTTCATACGCTTCGTAGGCCACCTTGAAGTCGGCGCCGAAACGGTCGTGCAGATCGGGCACGTCGGAGGGCGAGAAGAGCGTCCACTCGCCGCCGGCCATCACCCGCTGCATGAAGAGATCGGGAATCCAGTGGGCGGTGTTCATGTCGTGAGTGCGCCGCCGCTCGTCACCGGTGTTCTTTCTGAGATCGAGAAATTCCTCGATGTCCAGGTGCCAGGTTTCGAGGTAGGCGCAGACTGCTCCCTTGCGCTTGCCGCCCTGGTTCACCGCCACGGCCGTGTCGTTGACCACCTTGAGGAAAGGAATCACCCCCTGGCTGTGGCCGTTGGTTCCCTTGATGCGGCTGCCCAGGGCGCGTACCGGCGTCCAGTCGTTGCCCAGTCCGCCGGCGTACTTTTGCAGCAGGGCGTTCTCCTTGATGCCCTGGTAGATGCCGTCGAGCTCGTCGGCCACCGTCGTCAGGTAGCAGGAAGAGAGTTGCGCGTGCCGGGTGCCGCTGTTGAACAGGGTCGGCGTCGAGCACATGAAGTCGAAGCTGGAAATCAGGTCATAAAACTCGATGGCTCGGGCTTCGCGGTCGATCTCGTTCAAGGCCAGGCCCATGGCGACGCGCATGAAGAAGACCTGGGGCGTTTCGATGCGCCGACCGTCGATGTGCAGGAAGTAGCGGTCGACCAGGGTCTGCAGGCCGAGGTAGCCAAACAGGCGGTCGCGCTCTGGCTTGAGGGCGGCGGCCAGCCGGCTGCCGTCGAAATCAGCGAGACGCGGATCGAGCAGTTCGGCGGCGATGCCGCGCCGGATGAACTGCGGAAAGTAGTCGGCATCGGCCAGGGCGTTCGCCGCCGAACCGCCTGCCACCTCTTCCCGTAGTCCGGCCAGGAGGAGGCGGGCGCTGGCGGCGTTATAGCCGGGCTCCCGCTCGATCAGGGAACGGGCGGCGAGAACCAGGGCCTGCTGCACGTCGGCGAGCGCCACGCCGTCGTAGAGATTCTTCAGAGCGTGATCGCAGATGATCTGCGGCGAAACCGCCTCCCCCAGCCCGGCGCAGGCGGCGGCGCAGCGTTGCAGCAGAGCGGCCGGATCGAGGGGGCGGCGCTCGCCGTCCACCATGACATGCAGCGCCGGCGCTCCGGTGGTCTCGACCTGGGCGGCGCGCTCGGCGGCGCGGCGCTCGCGGTAGAGCACGTAGGCCCGCGCCACGTCATGCTCGCCGGCGCGCATCAGGGCCAGCTCGACCTGGTCCTGGATATCCTCGATATGCACCGTGCCGCCGTCGGGCAAGCGCCGCCTCAACGAGCGGAACACGGTCTCGGTGAGGCGGGCGACGACCTCCCGCACGCGGGAGGATACGGCGCTCTGGCTGCCCTCGACAGCCAGAAAGGCCTTGTTCAGGGCGACGGAAATCTTTTCCGGATTGAAGTCGACGACGGCGCCGTTGCGGCGGATGACCTGCAAGGCGACGCGCGCCGCTTCGTGAGGGTGGGACAGGGCGAGGACGGGGGACACGAGGATTCTCCGGGATGGGGGGCGGAGAACCGAAGGGGCGTGGGCCGTTCCGGACGAACGCCGCCCCGGGGGGACCCCGAAACGACCGCCGAAACCGGAACGAATAAATACCGCGACACGCACAAACCTTTCGCCAGGGACACCCCGCCCCATCGTTGGTTGGAAGGACGTTGCGGCAGGTCTCCTGGCTCTCGGCTCAACGCGTTTCGTCCGCCTTCCCGGTAAGAACCAGTGGCCAGAAGGGCGAAACGCTCGCCGATGACAGTTGCGGGGGCAGCTCCGGATTTCAGGCAGACAGCCTGGCACCGGATTCCCTTTTAATCCCCGGGCGGGGAACCATCAACAGGGGCGATGCTACCTGCGCCGGCAAGAAGAGGTCAAGCGCCTCGACCAGACAAAAACACTACCTGTAGCGTATCGCGCACATTCACGCCACCATATATAGTGCTTCGCGTGGCCTTGCGCTTCCACTTTTCAGGACCCTGCCCGCTTGGGAAGCACCCAGTTGGCCCGCGGGAAGTGGCAGGTGTAGCCGTCCGGAAAGCGCTGGAGGTAGTCCTGGTGCTCGGGTTCCGCCTCCCAGAATTCACCCGCCGGCGCCACTTCGGTGACCACGCGACCGGGCCATAGCCCGGAAGCTTCCACATCGGCGATGGTCTCCAGGGCGATGCGCCGCTGACCCTCGTCCAGGAAATAGATCGCCGAGCGGTAGGAAGACCCGAGGTCGTTGCCCTGCCGGTTGGGGGTGCAGGGATTGTGGATCTGAAAGAAGAACTCCAGCAGGCGGCGATAGCCGATGCGCTGGGGGTCGAAGTCGATCTCGATACCCTCGGCGTGGGTCCCGTGGTTGCGGTAAGTTGCCCGGGGCACGTCACCGCCGGTATAGCCGACACGGGTGGACAGCACGCCGGGCAGCCGGCGGATCAACTCCTGCATACCCCAGAAGCAGCCGCCAGCGAGGATTGCGCGTTCCTGGGCGGCCATCATGCGCCTCCCACCTGATCGAGATACTCGGCGTAGCCTTCGGCTTCCATGCGCTCCCGTGGAATGAAGCGCAGCGCCGCCGAATTGATGCAGTAACGCAGGCCGCCCCGCTCCGGCGGGCCGTCGGGAAAGACGTGGCCGAGGTGGCTGTCGCCGTGGGTCGAGCGCACTTCGGTGCGCCGCATGCCATAGCTGTTGTCGTGTCGTTCGCTGACGAAGGCGGAGGCGATGGGCCGCGTGAAGCTGGGCCAGCCGCAACCGGACTCGTACTTGTCCGTGGAGGCGAAAAGCGGTTCTCCCGACACGAGGTCGACGTAGATTCCCGGCGACTTGTTGTGCAGGTATTCCCCGCTGCCGGGTGCTTCGGTGCCGTTCTGGCGGGTGATCCGGTACTGCTCCGGCGTAAGGCCGGCGAGGGCGGCGGGGTCAGGGGCGTAGCGCTTCATGATGGACAATCTCCGTTGGGTCGTGCAGGCGTGCGGCAGACGGGCTTCACTGTTTCTGACCAGGGATCTCGCCCTTCAACCACTCCAGCAATGGTCGCTCCCGCCACCGCAAACCTTACAGGGGGCGCGCACAAAAGCGAATGAGCTTCAGAAGAGGGGCAACTGCTCCCCCCTCACGGCGGGCGAGCGGAAACGGCTGCAGTCGAGTTCCGGCCAGTCGGTCGATAGACCTAAGCGACGGCAGGCAAGTTCGAATCGCTGGCGGATGAGGTCGGCGTAGTGCCCAAGACCCGTCATGCGCCGGCCAAAGTTTGCATCGTTGAGGCGACCGCCGCGCAGGTCGTAGAGCACAGCCATGAGACGGGCCGCCTTTTCCGGTGCGTGGTGGCCCAACCAATCGGAGAACAGGGGCGCCACCTCGTGGGGCAGGCGCAGAACCGTGTAACCCGCGAAGCGGGCGCCGTGCTCGCGGGCGGCGGCGAGCACGGCTTCGAGCTGATGATCGTTGAGGGTGGGTATGAGGGGGGCGACCAGGACACCCACCGGAACCCCGGCCTCGGCGAGGCTGCGGATTGCCCGCAAGCGGGCGGCCGGAGTGGCGGCCCGGGGCTCCAGGCGGCGGGAGAGATCGGTGTCCAGACCGGTGACAGACAGGCTGACGGCGGCCAGGCCGCGGGCGGCGAGCGCGCCCCACAGGTCGGCGTCGCGGGCGACGAGGGCGCCCTTGGTGACGGCGGTGACCGGATGATTCAGGGCGAGCAGCGTCTCCAGGATGGCACGGGTGAGGCCCCGCTGCCGCTCGACAGGCTGATAGGCGTCGGTGGCTGTACCCAGGGCGATGGGGCGGCAGACGTAGCCGGGCGCCGCAAGCTCCTGCCGGAGTCGCTCGACGGCGTCCGGCTTCCAGAACAACCGGGTCTCGAAATCGAGCCCCGGGGACAAGCCCAGCCAGGCGTGGGTCGGCCGCGCGTAACAGTAGATGCAGCCGTGCTCGCAGCCGCGGTAGGGATTGAGGGAGCGGTCGAACCCGAGGTCAGGCGAATCGTTCCAGCTGAGGACCGTCCGTGCCGCATCGACCTCAAGGCGGGTAAGCGGCGGCGGCGTCTCTTCGCGCCACCAGCCATCGTCCTCGGCCTGACGGCTCTGGGTGGTATAGCGGTGATCTACGTTGCCGACGGCGCCTCGCCCCTTCCTGGGTATCGGCGGCAGACGGGTCTGCGGGAGAGGGTCGAAGAAGTCGTCCATCGTCATCCGGTAGAATGCCGCGTTTTCCGCCAATCTGAAATGCCTTCCCCATGCCCTCCGAAACCTCCCCGATCACCGACGACGTCCGCATCGAAGCCATCAAGGAATTGACGCCCCCCGCGCAGCTTTTCGCCGAGCTGCCGGGCAGCGAGCGGGCCGCCCGCACCACTTTCGAAGCCCGCCAGGCCATCCACCGCATCCTGCACGGCGCCGACGACCGGCTGCTGGTGGTGATCGGCCCCTGCTCGATCCACGATCCGGAAAGCGCGCGGGAATACGCGGGACGTCTGGCGCAGGAAGCGGCCCGGCACGCCGCCGATCTGGTGGTGCTGATGCGGGTCTATTTCGAGAAGCCGCGCACCACGGTGGGCTGGAAGGGCCTCATCAACGACCCCCAGCTTGACGGCAGCTTCCGCATCAACGAAGGCCTGCGCCTCGCCCGCCGCATCCTGCTAGAAACCAACGAGCTCGGCCTGCCCTGCGCGACGGAATTCCTCGACACCATCACCCCCCAGTACACCGCCGACCTCATCGCCTGGGGGGCCATCGGCGCCCGCACCACTGAATCCCAGGTGCACCGCGAACTGGCCTCCGGACTCTCCTGCCCGGTAGGGTTCAAGAACGGCACCGACGGCAACATGCGCATCGCCGTCGACGCCATACGCGCGGCCCAGTCCCCCCACCATTTCCTATCGGTCACCAAGTCGGGCCACACGGCCATCGTCGCCACCCGCGGCAACGAGGATTGCCACGTCATCCTGAGGGGCGGCAAGGAGCCCAACTTCGACGCCGCGCACGTCGAGGCCGCCAGCCGGGAGATCGCCCAGGCCGGCCTGGCGGCCCGCCTGATGATTGACTTCTCCCACGGCAACAGCCGCAAGCAGTACGCCCTGCAAAATGAAGTCTGCGCCAACGTCTGCCAGCAGCTGGAAAGCGGCGAGGAACGCATCGTCGGTGTGATGATCGAGTCCCACCTCGTCGCGGGGCGCCAGGATCTCGCCCCCGATCGCCCCCTGACCTACGGCCAGAGCGTCACCGATGCCTGCCTCGGCTGGGAGGACAGCGTCGCCGCCCTGGACCGCCTCGCCGCCGCCGTGCGCGACCGCCGCCTGGTCGAAGCGGCGGCGTAGTGCAGGGGCTCAGCCGCCAAAGTGCAATTGGTACTTCGCCCCGTTTGAGAAGAGACAGGCTCCGACACCGCGCGCGGCGGCAGTGAGCACATACTCGCAATTGACGTAGCTGCCCTTGTTGCCGGCCGCGCTGGCGATGCCGCGCCGCCCGGCGGCGGGCATCCGGGCGTCTCCGAAGACCTGTCGATAGACGCTGCCGAAACCAGCCTGGTCGCCGGCCAGGCGGCTCGCCTCGCCCAGCAGGGTTTCGTTGCCGGCGTTGAGGCTGAAGCGGCCGTGACCACTCAGATTGTCGCTGACCTGGGCGGTCAGCACGCCCATCTTGCCGGCCACGTCGTTGGCCGGATAAAGGCGGGCTTCCAGTTGCACTGGCTGCGCCTGGGCGGCGGGCAAGGCGATGGACTCGCCCGCTCCGGAGGACGGGTAGGCCACCGGGGGCGGGTGGCGCGCGTCGATGGGAACCACGTAGCAGCCCGCCAGGCTGGCCAGGGACAAGAGAGCGGCAAAGCGGAGCGAGGTGGAAATGGCATTCATGAGTTTCTCCAGGGATGAGTGACGCCGTCACTGTCGACCCGGAGCACCGAATGCTCAATCATTCAATACCAAGTGGCGCACAAACAGGAATAAAGTATCAAATTTCAATACCTGTGACGCCATGGCCTTTCCCACGCTCTTCGACGCCCTCAAGCTGCATTTCAAGGCCCGCGGGCTGACCTACGCGGACGCCGCCCGCGCCCTTGGTCTCTCCGAGGCTACGCTGAAGCGCATTTTTTCCCGCCGCGACTGCTCCCTGGAGCGCTTTTCCGCCCTCTGCGACCTGGTTCAGGTCGATCTGGCCGACCTCGCCCGCGTCCCCGCCCGCCCCCGCCGTCTGCTCAGCCAGCTTTCCCACGCCCAGGAGGAAAGCCTGGTGGCCAACCCCCGTCTGCTGCTGGTCGCAGTCTGCGCCCTCAACCAGATGGCGGTGTATGAGATACTCGCCGCGTACCGCCTGGAGAAGGCCGAATGCACCAGCCTCCTCCTCGCCCTGGAAGCCCTAGGCGTTCTGGAACTGCACCCGAACGACCGCATCCGGCTCAACGTGTCGCGCACCTTCGCGTGGATTCCCAACGGGCCGATCATGCGCTACGTCACCGCCCGGGCGGCCGATTACTTCGACCACCCCTTCGCCGCCCCCGGCGAGTCGATGCGCATCGTCAGCGTGCGTGTTTCCCGCGCTGCTGCCGTGGGCCTGGTGGCCCGCCTGGAGCAGATCGCCCGGGAGTATTCCGAGCAGCACGCGGCGGACGCTGTCCTGCCCCTCGCCGAGCGCCCCTCCCTGAGCGTCTGTCTCGCCGTACGCCACTGGGAAGCACCGGAATTCCGGGCTCTGGCGCGCCCTTGAAGCGGGTCGGGCTCAGCCCCCTGGCGTGCGCCGCCAAAGGACATCCCCCACCCCGCCAACGTGGTTCAGGTGACGGCCGAGAATGAAGAGCAGGTCGGAAAGGCGATTCAGATAGCGGCGGCTCGCTTCGCCCACCGGCTCGTCGGCATTGAGCCGAACGACGCTTCGCTCGGCGCGGCGGCAAACCGTGCGGGCAAGATGCGCCAGGGCAGCAGCGCGGCAGCCCCCCGGCAGGATGAATTCCTTCAGCCGCCCCAGGGGAGCGTTGAAGGTTTCCGCCTGGGTTTCCAGGCGGACGACCTGAGCCTCGCTGACCAGAGCGGTGCCCGGCAGGCAGAGTTCGCCGCCGAGGTCGAAGAGGTCGTGCTGGACGGCGGTGAGCGCTGCCCGCACCGCCTCCGGCAGGGGCTCGGCGAGCAGCACGCCGAGACTGGAGTTGAGTTCGTCCACGTCGCCGATCGCCGCGATCCGCAGGCTGTCCTTGCCGATGCGGCTGCCGTCACCGAGGCCTGTGGTCCCGCCGTCTCCGGTGCGGGTGACGATTCGGGTCAGGCGGTTGCCGCTGCGCTCGCTCATGGCGGATCCTCTTGGGGTTCTGGAATCGAAAGATTTAGGCTGACCGCTCGCGGGCCGCCGAGGTCGAGGGATTATCCTTGAAACCCCGGCTGGACGGGTCCGTCCCTGCACTCAGGATGCCGACGCGGCGACGCGGCGGGCCAGCGCCGTTTTGGAGGCGTGACAAACACTCTACCGAGGCTTCTGGGATTACACTTTTTCGAGCCCCGAGAGGGCCGCCGACCATGCCCCGATTTGCCGCAAATTTGAGCTTCCTGTTTACCGAGCTTCCCTTTCCGCAACGCTTTCAGAAGGCGGCGGCGGCGGGCTTTCGCGGCGTGGAGTTCCTGTTCCCCTACGCTTGGCCGAGCGCCGAACTGGCCGGCCGGTTGGCGGAAAACGAACTGGAGATGGTGCTGTTCAATTTCCCCGCCGGCGACTGGGATGCCGGCGACCGGGGTCTGGCCTGCGATGCCACCCGCCGGAACGAGTTTATCGCTGGTGTGGAGACCGCCCTGGATGCCGCGCGAACCCTGGGCTGTCGCCGCCTGCATTGCCTGGCCGGCCTGACTCCGACGGGAGTGGACGAAGCCGACATCCGCGCAACCTACATCGCCAATCTGCGCCACGCCGCCGAGCGGGCCGCTACCCAGGGGGTGACGGTGATGATCGAGGCGATCAATTCCCACCTCGACATGCCGGGCTACTGGCTCGATACGCCGGCCAAGGCCTTCGCCCTGGCGGAGGCGATCGATCGCCCGAACCTCTCTGTGCAATACGACATCTACCACGCCCTGGTGATGGGCGACGACCCGGCCGCGACTCTCACACGCCGACTCGGCAAAATCGGCCATATCCAGGTCGCCGACCTGCCCGGCCGCCACGAACCGGGCAGTGGTGAAGCGGATTACGAACGCTTGTTCGCACTGCTCGACGCCCTCGGTTACGACGGCTGGGTGGGCTGCGAATACCGGCCGCGGACGGGCACCGAAGCCGGCCTGGGCTGGTTCAACGCCTGGCGCTGATCACCAGAACTTCCACCACCAGCTCTTTTTCTTCATGGTGGTTTCCACTTCCTTCGACCAGGCGGTGTATTGGCCGAGGCCGGCGGTCTCGAAGAAAGCGCCGAAACGTTTGTCGCTCTCGTTGATGTGCTGGGTGAGCCAGACCTTGAGGAAATGCAGCAGTTCGAAGGTGATTGCCGCGTCCTCGTGATCGAGCTTGTGCTGGAGATCGCGCACCTGGCGGATCAATTCCTCGTGCTGCTGCTTGTGGAAATCGAAGCCCGGGTAGTGGGTGAGCCGCATGAGGCTCTCTTCGAGGAGGAAATGGGTGCGGGTATACTCGGCCAGTCGGTCCAGGATTTCCCGCGAAGTCGCCTTGCCGTGATGCTCGCGGATGGCTTCGTGGAGTTGATTGAGGAGCGACACCAGAACCTGGTGCTGTTCGTCCACTTCCTGGATGCCGACGTTGTAGCTGTCGGACCAGGCAAAAAGTTCGCGATCGTTCATCGTGTGTGCCTTGGGTCGTGGGGCGGCCAGAATTGCTGCCGTCCGAGCGGGGAGCTTGATCAAACTCAAGCTTAAACCATTTGCGGGGAGCTTGCCGATGCTGGCCCGGGAAGCCTTGGAGAGCATTTTCGCGGCGGGGCTCGCGGCGGCCGATCCGGCCGTCTGCCTCGCCGCCCACCTGCCCACCCCGGTGGGCGGCCGGCTTCGCGTGGTCGGGGCGGGCAAGGCGGCGGCCAGCATGGCGCGGGCGGTCGAGGCGCATTGGCCGGAGCGCGTGGACGGCCTGGTGGTGACGCGCTACGGACACGCTCTGCCCCTCTGCCACATCGAGGTGGTCGAAGCCGCCCATCCGGTTCCCGACGCTGCGGGCGAGGCCGCCGCCCGGCGCATCCTGCATCTCGTCTCCGGTCTGGGCGCCGACGACCGCGTGCTCTTCCTCGCCTCCGGCGGCGGTTCCGCCCTGCTGACGGCTCCCGCCGCGGGCGTGAGCCTTGCCGAAAAACGCGCCCTCACCACCGCCCTCCTGCGCTGTGGTGCGCCCATCGCCGAGATCAATTGCCTGCGCAAGCACCTTTCCGCCATCAAGGGAGGGCGCCTGGCCGCCGCCGCCTGGCCGGCGCCGGTCCTGACCCTGGCCATATCCGACGTCCCCGGTGACGATCCGGCGGTCATCGCCTCAGGGCCCACGGTGGGCGATCCGAGCACCTGCGCCGACGCGCTGGCCATCGTCGAGCGCTACGGACTCCCCCTTTCCGCCCCCCTGCGCCAGGCCCTTGCAGAAGGCCGCCTGGAGACGCCGAAGCCCTCGGACGAGCGACTGTCGCGCGCCGAATTCCGCCTCATCGCCAACCCGCGCGGGATGCTGGAGGCCGCGGCGCGGCGGGCGCGGGAACTGGGGATCGCGCCCGTGATCCTGGGCGATGCCCTGGAGGGGGAGGCGCGCGAATTGGGCCGGGCCTTCGCCGGAATGGCACTTTCCTGCCGCCGCCACGGCGATCCTCGCCCGCCCCCCTGCGTGCTGCTCTCGGGGGGCGAGGCCACCGTGACGGTGCGCGGCGACGGGCGTGGCGGACCCAATACCGAGTGGCTGCTTGGCCTCGCCCTGGGGCTCGATGGCGCCCCAGCGATCCACGCCCTGGCCGCCGACACGGACGGCATCGACGGCAGCGAGGACAACGCCGGCGCCTTCGTCGGCCCGGATACGCTGGCCCGGGCAAGGGCCGCCGCCATCGACCCGCGCGCGTGCCTGGCGGCCAACGACGCCTGGGGCTTCTTTTCTGCCCTCGGCGACCTGCTGCTCACCGGCCCCACGCGCACCAACGTCAACGACTTCCGAGCCGTCCTGGTCGGGTTAGAATAGCCGCGGGAGGGGCCATGGGCGGGGAAGACAAGGTTTTCGAGACAGACCGGGAGGCGCTGCGGCGCGGTTTGCGGGCACTCCTGCCAGAGCACTGCGTGCTGACCGATCCCGAGGATTTGCGCCCCTACGAGTGCGACGGCCTCACCGCTTTCCGGACTCTACCGCTGGCGGTCTGCCTGCCGGAAACCGAAGTGCAGGTGCGCGACATTCTCGGCCTCTGCCACCGCCAAGGCGTCCCGGTCGTCGCCCGCGGCGCCGGAACCGGCCTTTCCGGAGGCGCCATGCCCCACGCCCAGGGGGTGGTTCTCTCCCTCGCCCGACTGAACCGCATCCTGCGCCTCGACCCCGCCGCCCGCCTCGCCGTCGTTCAGCCGGGAGTGCGCAACCTCGCCGTTTCGGAGGCCGCCGCGCCCCACGGCCTCTACTACGCCCCCGATCCTTCCTCGCAAATCGCCTGCACCCTGGGGGGCAACGTCGCCGAGAATTCTGGCGGCGTCCATTGTCTGAAGTACGGGCTCACCGTCCATAACATCCTCGCCCTGCGCGCCGTCACCATCGAGGGCGAGGTAATCGAGGTGGGCTCCCTGGCGTGCGACGCGCCGGGCTACGATTTCCTGGCCCTCCTCATTGGTTCCGAGGGCATGCTGGCGGTGGTCACCGAGGTCACGCTCCGCCTCATTCCAAAACCCGAGCTCGCCCAGGTGGTCCTGGCCTCCTTCGACGACGTGGCCCGGGCCGGCGAAGCGGTGGCCGCGATCATCGCCGCCGGCATCATTCCCGCCGGCCTCGAAATGATGGACAAGGCCACCACCGCCGCGGTCGAACCCTACGTCCGCGCGGGCTACGACCTTGATGCGGTGGCCATCCTCCTCTGCGAGTCGGACGGCACGCCGGAGGAAGTGGCGGCCGAGATCGCGCGCGTGCAGCAGGTACTCTCCGACAGCGGCGCGCGCGGCATCCGCGTCTCCCAATCCGAGGCCGAACGCCTGCGCTTCTGGGCCGGCCGCAAGGCTGCGTTTCCGGCGGTGGGGCGCATCACCCCGGACTACTACTGCATGGACGGCACCATCCCGCGCCGCCATCTGGCCGAAATGCTGCAAGCCATCGCCGCCATGGAGGCCCGCTACGGCCTGCGTTGCGCCAACGTCTTCCATGCCGGGGACGGCAATCTCCACCCGCTCATCATGTACGACGCCGCAATTCCGGGGGAGTGGGAGCGCGCCGAGGCCTTCGGCGCGGAAATCCTCGAACTCTCAGTGGCCCTGGGAGGGTCGATCACCGGCGAACACGGCGTGGGCGTCGAGAAAATCAACCAGATGTGCAGCCAGTACGGCAGCGCCGAGTTGGAATGCTTCCATCGCCTGAAGGCGGCCTTCGACGAGCGCGGCCTGCTCAACCCGGGCAAGGCGGTGCCCAGTCTGCACCGCTGTGCGGAATACGGCCGCATGCACGTCCACCGCGGCGCGGAAAAATTTCCCGAGCTGGAGCGTTTCTGATGGCGCCGGCCAGTCTGGAGGAGTTCCAGGAAACCATCGCCGCGGCGGCCGCCGCCGGCCGCCCGCTACGGCTGCGGGGCGGCGGCAGCAAGGATTTCTACGGCGGCATGCTGGCCGGCGAGGTGCTCTCCACCAGCGCCTATCGCGGCATCGTCGCCTTCGAGCCGAGCGAACTCTACCTGACGGCGCGCTGCGGCACGCCGCTGGCGGAGATCGACGCGCTGCTCGCGGAAAAAGAGCAGATGCTCGCCTGCGAACCGCCCCACGGCTTTGGCCACGGTGAAGGTGGCGTCCGGGGCGGCAACGCCACGGTCGGCGGAGCCGTTGCCGCCGGGCTTTCCGGCCCACGCCGCGTCCAGGTGGGCGGGCTGCGCGACTTCGTTCTCGGGGCGCGACTCATTGACGGTCGCGGTCAGCTGCTCGAATTCGGCGGCCAGGTCATCAAGAACGTCGCCGGCTACGACGTGAGCCGCCTGCTCGCCGGCAGCCTGGGCACCCTCGGCCTGCTCGCCGAGGTCACCCTCAAAGTGCTGCCCCGTCCGCAGCAGGAGATTTGCCTGGGATTCGAATTCGGCGAGGCGGAGGCCATCGCCGCCCTCAATCGCTGGGCAGGGCAGCCGCTGCCGCTGTCGGCGTCCTTCTGGTACGGCGGGCGGCTGCTCGTCCGCCTCTCCGGCGCCCAGGCCGCCGTGGCGGCGGCGCGCAGCAAGCTGGGGGGCGAAGCGGTCGGCTTGCCGGGCTTCTGGGACGACGTGCGCGAGCACCGCCATCCGGCCTTCGCGGGCGACGTGCTCTGGCGGATCGCCCTGCCCTCGACGGCCGCCCCCCTGAATCTGCCGGGCGCCGGCGCCATCGAGTGGGGAGGCGGCCAGCGCTGGCTGGCCGCGGATCTCGACCCGGACACCGTGCGCGACGCAGCCGCCCGGGCCGGAGGGCATGCCGTCCTCTTCCGCGCCCCGGAATCACAGCGCTGCCGCACCGGGGCTTTCGCCCCGCCGACACCGGCGGTGCTGGCACTGCACCGGCGGGTGAAGCAGGTCTTCGACCCCCACGGCATCCTCAACCCGGGGCGACTCTACGCCGAACTCTGAGCCATGCAAACCGAACTCGCCCCGCAATTCCTGGCCACCGAAGAGGGTCGCCGTGCCGATGCCATCCTGCGGCGCTGCGTCCATTGCGGTTTCTGCACCGCAACCTGTCCCACCTACCAGTTGTTGGGCGACGAGCTGGACGGACCACGCGGACGCATCTATCTCATCAAGCAGGTGCTCGAAGGACAGGAGCCCAGCGAGAAGACCCGCCTGCATCTGGATCGCTGCCTGACCTGCCGCTCCTGTCAGACCACCTGCCCCTCGGGAGTCGAATATGTGCAGCTCCTCGACATCGGCCGGCGCATCGTCGAGGAACGGCTGCCCCGCAGCGGGGCGCAGAGGCTGGCCCGCGCCGTGCTCCGCGAGACCCTGCCGCGCCCCTGGCTCTTCGGACCGGCTGTGCGCCTGGGCCAGTTGGTGCGCCCCCTGCTGCCCAGCGCCCTGGCCGACAAGCTGCCGCCAGAGACGGCCGGCGAACCCCGCCCCTGGCCGCTGCGGCAGCCCCACGCCCGCCGCATGCTGGCGCTGGCCGGTTGCGTGCAGGCCAGTCTCGCACCCAACATCAACGCCGCCACGGCCCGCCTGCTGGATCGCCTGGGGATCGCCCTGGAGGAGGCGGAAGGCGCCGGCTGCTGCGGCGCGCTGCGCTTCCACCTTAACGATCAGGCGGGGGGAAGAAACGACATGCGGCGCAACATCGACGCCTGGTGGCCCCACGTCGAAGCCGGCGTAGAGGCCATCGTCGTCACCGCCTCCGGCTGCGGCGTGCAGGTCAAGGACTACGGCCACGTGCTGGCGGACGACCCCGCCTACGCCGGCAAGGCCGCCCGCATCGCCGCCCTCTGCCGCGATCCGGCGGAAGTTCTCGCCGCCGAGAAGGAGAGCCTCCTCCCTCTGCTGCGGGAAGCCCTCCGGGACCGCGGCCGCCTGGCCTTCCACGCGCCCTGCACCCTGCAACACGGACTAGGCGTCCGCGGTGCCGTCGAAGAACTGCTCGCCGCCTGCGGCTATACTCTCGTGGCCGTCGCCGACGCGCACCTCTGCTGCGGGTCGGCCGGCACCTACTCCCTGCTCCAGCCAGAGATTTCCAAACGTCTGCGGGACAACAAATTGAACGCCCTCAACGCCGGTTCGCCCCAGGCCATCGCCACTGCCAACATCGGGTGCCTCACCCACCTCCAGGCCGGCAGCGTGCTGCCGGTGCGCCACTGGATCGAACTGGTCGACGAGGTGCTGCGTTGAGCGCTCCCTCCCGCACCCCAGCCGATTCGCCATCCCCGTCGCGCCCTCTCGCCGTCGGCGAGGCCGTTCGCAGCCTGCCCGAAGCGGATGCCCTCAAGATGAAACGCCTCCTCGAACGGGGGGTCACCATCCCGCCACAGCCCCGGGTACTTGAGGAACTGCGGCAAAATCTCAGCCGCAAGGAGTTCGACATCCGCGTCCTGGCGCGGGTGATCAATCAGGATCCCGGCATCGCCGCGATGCTCTTCAAGGTGGTTGGCAGCGCGGCCTACACGCAGCACCAGCCCTTTGCCTCGGTGGAAGAAATCCTTCACGCGGTGGGGGTTCGCCAAACCTTCAATCTGGTGCAGGCCATCGCCCTGGCCACCATGACCACGGTCAAGAAGAACCCCCGCGCCTACGAGGCGTTCTGGACCCGCTCCCAGGCGGTGGCGCAATTGGCCATGCTGATCGCCGACGACCGCATCGCGGTCTGCAATGTCTTTCCGGACCAGGCTTATCTGGCGGGGATCTTCCACGACTGCGGCGTCCCCCTCCTGATGCAGCGCTTTTCGACCTACTGCGCCGAAATGCACCTGGGGGAACCGGGTCGCTGGATCGAACTGGCCGACGAAGACCGGAAATTCAGCGCAGACCACTGCGTCGTCGGGTTCATCGTCGCTCGCCACTGGAATCTGCCGGAATTCATCTGCGACGCCATCCGCTACCACCATGACATGGCTTCCATCGGCCTGCACGCCTCGCGCACCATGGTGGCCATCCTGCAACTGGCGATCGAGATGTTCTACCGCGACCAGCACATCAAGAACACCGAGTGGGACCGGGTCGAGAGCGAGGTGCTGGCCGAGATCGGCCTGCGCAGCGACGCCCTGCCCGAATTCATCGACGAAATCCTCGAAACCTTTCACGCCCAGGAATGAGTCGGCCCGGCAGCGTCGCCCCCTCCGCAGAAGGACCGCCGGATCGCCGCGGGCGACCGGAACTTCGCGAAATCTTTCCGGCCGCCTACAGCCTGGTCGAGCCCTTCTTCGACCCGAGCTCGGGCTGGAGCGGGCGCTCCCTCGAACATCTCGCCTTCCGCGTCCTGCGCGAAAACTTCCCCGCCCTGTCGAGCGACGACGTGCATGTCGTCATCGCCGCCGCCCATCGCGTCTTCATCGACAGGAATCCGGGGAGCAGCGCCCACCTGCGGCGCCCGGAAGAACTCCGTCCGCGGCCCTGAGCGGGCACGCCGGCGGTGCGCGGCCGGTCCGGCACCGCCGGGAGGTTCGGCGGGTGTCGAACCCTGACGTTCGTGATATTCTCATCCGCCGAGGGGGAAACCATGCCGATCAGCATCGATGCTTGCGTTGCGCAGCATCAAGGAGACCGAAAGGAACAGCAGGATCGCGTCGCGATCCTGCCCCATGGCCGGGTGCGCGGTGTGGTTCTGGCGGTCGTCGCCGACGGCATGGGTGGCCATACGGGTGGTGTGCTGGCGGCGGAGCAGGTGGTGCACACCGCCCGCACCAACCTGGAACACTATTCCCCCAGCGAGGACACCGACCGCCATCTGCTGGAAAACAGCCTGCTCGAAGCCCATACGATGATCAAGGCTTCGCGCTTCATGAACGAAAAGGATCCCCACAGCACCGCCGTGCTTCTGCTCCTTCGCCCGGGGCGAGTCAGCTGGTCACACTGCGGAGACAGCCGCCTCTACCGTTTCCACAAGGGACGCCTGAGCTTTCGCACGACGGACCACTCCTACGTGGAACACCTGGTGGCGAGCGGCAAGATCACGGCGGAGCAGGCTCTTGTCCACCCCAATCGCAACATTCTGCTGACGTCCCTGGGGGGCCGCGAAGAGCCTCGCCACGATTTCGGCACCGCCGCCGATCTGGCCGGCGGCGACGCTTTCCTCCTCTGTTCCGATGGTCTCTGGGCCTACTTCGATCCTGACGAGATGGGACGCATCGTCGACGAGAAGAGCGCCCGCGAGGCGTCCGAAACGCTCATCTCCCTCGCCCGCCAGCGCGCCAAGGGCGAAGGCGACAATCTCTCCCTGGCGATCATCAAGTTGAACGAGGTCGAGGCGAAGAAGCCTGCGGTGATGGCCGGCTTCCGCCGTCCGGCCTAGCCCGCGTACCGCCGCGACGGCCTACTTGCGACCGATGCCGCCGAGCAGGGCGGCAACCACCTTCTGGGGCTTGTGGGGATCGGGCTTGGCGGGCGCCGCCGGCGAATCAGGAATGTCGCCGTGGCTTTCGTAGGGTTTGCTGAAATCGAAGCCGTCGGCGGCCAGCGAAGACTTTCCGGGACGGGGGCCGCGCTCCCGGCGTTCCGGACGCTGGGCGACGGGCGCCTTGGCGGGGGGCGGCGCGCTGCGCCGCTTGCGGTTGCCGGGGGGGTACTCGTACTCCGGCTCCGGCTCGAAACCGGCGACTTCGACCTGCTCGATGGGGCGCTTGATGAGCTTTTCGATATCCACCAGGTAGACCACTTCACGTGCGGCGACCAGGGAAATGGCATTGCCCTGCTTGCCGGCGCGCCCGGTGCGGCCGATGCGGTGCACGTAATCTTCCGGCGTGTGGGGCAGCTCGTAATTGATGACGTAGGGGAGATCGTCGATGTCGAGGCCGCGGGCGGCGACGTCGGTCGCCACGAGAACGTGGGTAGTGCCGTCCTTGAAGGCGTCGAGCGCCTTCAGGCGGTCGAGCTGGCTCTTGTCGCCGTGGATGGCGTCGGCGTGGATGCCGGCCCGTTGCAACTCCCGCGAGAGACGACCGCAGCCCTGCTTGGTGCGCACGAAGACGATGGCCTGGGTGATTTCCCCGGATTTCAGCAGCTTGATGAGCAGGTTGCGCTTGCCGAATTCGGACACCGGGTGAACCCGGTGGGCAATGGTCTCCGACACCTGATTGCGGCGGGCGACTTCCACCAGCACCGGCGCCTTGAGCATGGAATCGGCGAGTTTCTTGATCTCTTCGGAAAAGGTCGCGGAGAAGAGAAGGCTCTGGCGATTTTGGGGCAAGAGCTTGAGGATGCGGGTGACGTCGGGAATGAAGCCCATGTCCAGCATGCGGTCGGCCTCGTCGAGAACCAGCGCCTGCACGGCGGCGAAGCTGACGGACTTCTGCTCGACGTGGTCGAGGAGTCTTCCCGGGGTGGCGACGAGAATTTCGACGCCCCGCCGCAGTTCCTCGATCTGGGGCTTGATGTCGACGCCGCCGAAGGCGCACATGGCGCGCAGAGGCGTGTGCTTGCTGTAGGCCTTCACCGACTCGAAGACCTGCAGGGCGAGTTCCCGGGTGGGCGCGAGAATGAGGGCGCGCACCGGATGGCGGGCGGGGGAGGGGCTGCTGCTGGCGTGGGGGAGCAGACGCTGAAGAATGGGCAGGGTGAAGGCGGCCGTCTTGCCCGTCCCGGTCTGCGCGCCCCCCATGATGTCCTGGCCAGCCAGCACGAGGGGGATGGCCTTCTGCTGAATGGGCGTCGGGCGGGTATAGCCCTCGTCGGTGACGGCACGCAGGATTTCCGGCGCGAGCCCGAGGTCGGAGAAGGCGATCTCGGGAGCTGGGGCGGCGGCTTCCGCCGGCAAAGTGTGTTCGGACATGGGCGCGCATTATACGCCCTTGACAGCCGCCGCCGCTTTTTCAGGCGGGCCGGCCCACCGCGGCTTCCATGGCGGCCATGGTCACCGGCTTGACCAGGATGTCGTCAAAACCGGCCGCCATGATGCGGGCGCGCTCGTCTTCGTAGGCGTGGGCGGTGTAGGCGACAACGCGCAGGGCGGCGCCATCGGGGCGAGAGCGGATGGCACGGCAGGTATCCTCGCCGGAAAGGCCCGGCATGCTCACGTCGAGGAGGACAAGGCGGTAAGCCGCCGCATCGAGACGGGCGAGCGCCGCGTGGCCGCCGTCGACGTCGTCCACCGCCCAGCCCAGCTTGGTGAGCAGGGCACGGGCCAGGATACGATTGGTCGGGTTGTCATCGACGACCAGGGCACGGGATTCAGGCATCGGGAGCTCGCAGGGGAAGGCGGACGGTGAAGGTCGCTCCTTCACCCGGAGTCGATTGTAGGTCAACCCTGCCCCCCAGGTGTTCGCACAAACGCTTGACCAGGGCGAGCCCGAGGCCGGTGCCGCCGTGGTTGCGGGTGAGGAAGTGCTCGACCTGCTTGAATTTCTCGAAGACGAGTTCATGGAATTCCGGGGCAATGCCGGGGCCGGTGTCGCTCACCGTGAAGACGATTTCCTCGTGGTCGCGGCCGACTTCGAAGCGGACGTGACCCGTCGCGGTGAATTTGACCGCGTTGCTCAGCAGGTTGTTGAGCACTTGGCGCAGGCGGGTCGCGTCAGTCACCAGGGTTGGCGGCAGGTCGGCGGCGAGGCCGAGCTCCAGCGCGAGCCCCTTGGCTTGCGCCGCTCCCCGATGCAGGGTGGCGACCTCCTCGGCCAGGTCGACGATGGGAACTTCGCCCCACTGGAATTCCATTTTTCCCGCCTCGATCTTGGAAAGGTCGAGGATCTCGTTGACCAGATTCAGGAGGTGCTCTCCGCTGTCCTGGATGACCTGGGCGTACTCCCGCTGCGCCGGGTCGGCGGCCTCGGCGCGCAGGAGTTCGGCGAATCCGAGAATGCCGTTCAAGGGCGTGCGCAGCTCATGGGACATGCTCGCCAGAAACTCGGACTTCATGCGGTTGGCCTCCTCGGCCCGCGCCTTGGCTTCCTCCAGGCGACGGAAGGAATCGGCCACCGAATCGGCCATGCCGTTGAAGGAGCGGGCGAGTTCGCCCATCTCGTCGGCACTGCCGGATACGAGGCGGTGGTCGAGGCGTCCGCCGCGGAATTCGTGAATGCCGGCGATCATCCCGGTGATGCGCCGGGTCAGGAAATTGGCCATCCAGACGGCGATCAGGATGACCAGCACGACCATCACCGCGGTGGAGGTCCACAGGCCCCAGGAAGTCCGCGTCAGACTTTCCTCGATGGATTCGAGGAGCCCCGTGCGCTGGGCCTTGAAGGTCTGGTCCTTTTCGGCGACGACCTTCTGGATGCGCGCAGCGGTATCACTGGCGGCCTTGTGGAACTCATCGACGTTGGCGCCGATGGTGACGAAACCGAATCCCTGCGGCGACTTGCCGTACTGGCCGGTGTAGTAGGGAATGGCCGCCGCGGTGGTCAGTTTCCAGAGACCGGAGAAGAAGATGACGAAGGAGCCCGATCCGCCGTGCTCGGTGAGCGCATTCCAGCCGTCGCACTGGGGCGAGAAATTGAGATAGCGGCAGTCGAGGGCAACGGTGCCGGCCTTGACGAGGGCCTTGGCCGGCTTGCGCTTGAGATTCTGATCTCGGAAGGGAGGGACTGCGGCGAGGAATTCGTGGGAAGGCTTGCCGCTTTGCTGCCACTCGGCGTAGAGATCCTCGTCCAGCCAGGGAGTTTCCGGCATCCCGGTGTCCGGGTTGTAGCCGACGATGAAGTAGTCCCGCGGATGGGAGATCGATCGGCTGCGGTGATCCCAAAGAAAGGCGTAGTTGCCCTTGATGGCGTCAGCAATCGCTGTATAGCGCTCGTCTGTGGGCATCAGGCGGTCGGAGAACTGTCTGATGTGGTCATGATCGAGGGCAAGGGTGACGTAGCCCATGATCTTGTCGCCCCTCACGAGCGGCGTCGCCCAGCGCACGATACCCCGGAACCGCTTGCCCACAGGGTTCTCCGTCCCTGCATAAGCCGATTCCTCTGGCTTGAACGGTTTACCGACCTTCTCCAGCGCCGCGGGGAGGTAGGGGCCAATAAGCTGAGTCGGAACGTAGGCGCCAATGACCTCGGAGACATGAATCTCCCCGGGCCGCAGGGCGGCGAGTTGAGGGAAGTAGGTCTCGGCCCGCACGAAGGTCTGGCCGCGGTCGGCCACGTTGCGCAGCCCCGGAGAGGTCAGATCGCCGCGGGTGACCTTGATGCGCTCACGACCCGTCGGATCGACGAAGCTGGCCTCGACGAAGAGAGGACGATCCTCGCGTTCCCCAAAATACTCCGGTGCCCGGGCGTGAAAATCCCTGGCGTTGTCCGACAGCACCGGGCGGGTAACCTTTGCCTCGCTGGTGGGCGGGCTGGCAGGCTGCCAGGACTTGCCGTCCTCGGCCAGACGCCAGGGGCCATGCCGGTAGAGCGGACGCTTGTTGCGATCGAGAAACCGCCCATACGCCGCCTCGGAAGGCTCCAGGTCGGCCAGAGCCAGGATGTCGCGGTCGCGATCGTAGAGAAAACCGGCAATTTCCTTCGCGGTATCCGTGGTAAGGGCCTCGATGGCTTCCCGCGAGCGCTGGTCGAGGGCGCGGATCGAGTCGTCGGTCACCGTCTTGCCGACACTGCCCAGGGTCTCCAGGGTGGCGTCCGCCAGGGCGCCGGCCTGGGTCGAGACGTCGTCGCCCAGCGTGCGGGCGGCGTGCCACGCAAACCAGGCGAGCAGCAGGAGCGGCAGCACCTTGATGAGTACGAAGATGGCAATCAGCTTGCCCCGTATTCCCGTCAGGAATCCCGGCAGTTTCACGGCTTTCCTCCCCCTGGACCGGCCACCCCGCGAAGGGCGCCGCCTGTCCTCAGTGCTTCTCCGCCCCCTTTTCGGCGGCTCCCTCGCTTTTGCCGGCGGACTTCTCGGCGGCACCATCCTTGTCCCTGGCAGCCGACTTGTCGTCTTCGGGCGCCGCCTCCGGCGCCTTCTTGCGCTTCTTGCCCGGCGGTTCCGGCGGCGGCAGCTGGGGCACGATGGTGTCAATCTTGTTTTCCCGCATGTAGGCGTCCATCTCGCGCCAGCCCGAAAACACCGCCGCCTTGGGCAACCAGGTATAGATCGAGTAGCAATCCTCGATGGCCCGCCCGGACTGGCGACAGGCGCTGCCCACCGCCTTGCCCTCCGCTTCCTGCTGCGCTTCCTTCCTGGCCGGGTCTTCGAGGCCGATTTTTTGTCCGATCTGATCGCAGGCCGTCAGGACGGCCAGAAAGGGCAGGAGAACGAAGGTTTTGCGCATGGCGGGCATTGTTGCGACTCGTGGCCCGCGCGTCAATCCACGGCCGCGCTTGCGGTCCGCGCACTCACGTCGCGGCGGCGAGCCACAGGCCTCCGTGGCTGCCGGCGGCGGCCCCGGCGGCGGCGAGCAGGCTCACCGAAAGCAGAAGCCAGTGCAGGCGCTGGATGCGCCGGAAAGTTCCCAAGGGGTCGCGCCGGGCACGTTCGAGGAACCAGCGATGCAGAAATAGAGGTTCGAGGACGAAGAGCATGAGGGTGAAAACCACCCAGATCGCCACCATCGCGTGCATCCACCAGTAGGCCGGCGAACTGAAGCGTTCCCAGGCGGAAAGCAGGTGGACGAGCCACAATCCCGAGAGTCCGGTCAGCAGGGTGCTGACCCTGGCCTGGCGGGCGAAGCCGCTTTCCGCCGATTCGAAGAAGGCAACCCGGTCGGCGGGGCTCTGCATGCGCCCCACGGCGGGCAGGAGGACCGTGGTGACGAAGGCAACGCCCCCGATCCACAGGATGACGCCGACGACGTGGATGAGCCTGGCAAGGGCGAATTCGTTCATGGCGACAGTATATCTCCCGCGCGGCGGGCACCGGCGGGGCCGCTATAATTGACCCCTTGTCCAGAACTTCCCGGAGCTTTCATGTCGCACTTCCTTCCGCGTCCATCGGCCATCGTCCTCATCCTGGCGGCATCCCTTGCGCTTTCCGCCGGTGCCGCGCCCACCAAGCGGAATCCCGCCAAGCCCGAAGCGCCAGCGGCGCGCGTCGAGATCGCTCTCGCCCACCAACTCGGCCGTATCGGTGAGGAAAACCTGCAGCGCCTCATCGAGCGCTACAACGGGAGCCAGAGCGGCGCGGAGATTCGCCTCGTTCGCCTGGCGGCTGGCGAAACGCCGGCAGTGCTCAATCTGGTACGTCGCCAGGACGTCCTCGAAGCAACCGCCGGCAAGGCAGCGTTCAAACCCCTGCACGAAGTCATGAAGGAAGCTCGCGAACCCTTCAAGCCGGAGCTCGTCTCTGCCGACCTGCGCGCCGGAACCACCGACGAAAAGGGCCGCTTCTTCGCCCTGCCGGTGGCCTATTCGACACCCGTCCTTTTCTATAACCGAAACGCCTTCCGCAAGGCTGGCCTCGACCCCGACCAGGCGCCGAAAACCTGGATGGAGGTGCAGCAGGCCGCCGACAAGTTGCAGGACGCCGGCGAGAAGTGTCCTTACACCACTTCCTGGCCGGTATGGATCCACATCGACAACGTGAGCGCCCTGTCAGGGGTTCCGGTCGCCGGAGGCAAGGGCGAACTGGGCTTCAACAGTCTGCCCCAGGTCAAGCACGTCGCCATGCTCGCCACCTGGCACAAAGCGAAGTTTTTCCGCGACTTCGGCCGCCGCAACGAGGCGGACAAGCACTTCCTCAACGGCGAATGCGCAATGATCACCACCGACTCCTGGGCGCACACCGTCTTCCGGGAAGCACAGGGGGTCGAGCTCGGCGTCGCCCCGCTACCGCATCACGACGACGTCTTCGGGGGCCGCCAGCACACCCTTGCCGACGGCGCCTCCCTGTGGATCGGCGCCGGCTTCAAGGTGCCCGAGTACAAGGCGGCGGCCAAATTCGTCGCCTGGCTCCTGACCACCGAGGTCCAGGTCGAACTGGCGCGCACCTACGGCCAGCTGCCACTCACCGACGCCGCCCGCAGCGCGCTCAAGGGCAAGGTTCAGCGCGACCGCGATCAGACCCTGGAAGTCGCCTACCGCTCCATGGGTGGCAACGGCTCCACCCACCCCCTGCGAATTTCCGGCATTGAGCCCGTGCGCATCATCCTCGACGACGAACTGGAGGACGTGTGGAGCGACAAGAAGCCGGCCAAGGCGGCCCTCGATACCGCGGTCACCCGCGGCAACGCCGTTCTTTCGGCAAAGCCTGCCCTCAAGAAAGCGATCCCTTTCTGATGCCGGCTTACCCCCTCGCCCGCTGGATCGCCCATCGCGGAGGGGGCTGTCTCGCGCCGGAAAACACCCTGGAGGGATTCCATCTGGCTGCGCGACTGGGGTTCAGGGCGGTGGAGTTCGACGTCATGCTGACCCGCGACGGCGTCCCGGTTCTGATCCACGACGAAACCCTGGAGCGCACGACCGATGGCGCGGGCAAGGTCTGCCAATGGACCTGGGACGAACTGGCCCGCCTGGACGCAGGGCGCTGGCTGCACGCCGCCTGGGCGGGTGCCCGCATTCCTCGCCTGGACGAGGCCCTCGCCCTTTGCGTCCGCCTCGGCCTGGGAATCAATGTGGAAATCAAGCCCGCCGCCGGACACGAAGTGGCAACCGGCGAGGTCGTCGCCGCGCGGGTCGCCGCGCTCTGGCCCGAAAGCGCCCCTCTGGTGGTTTCCTCGTTCTCCGAAACGGCGCTGGGCGCGGCCCGCCACGTTGCGCCGCGACAGACCCGCGCCCTCCTGGTGACGGACATCCCAGCAGACTGGCAGGGCCGCATGCAGCGCCTGAATTGCCATCTGCTCCACGCCCGCGCCGCCGAACTCACAGCCGACGGCATGGCGGCCCTCACCGCCGCCGGAGTTCCCGTCGCCGCCTACACGGTCAATGACGAGGACGCCGCGCGCCGCGCCTTCGATCTGGGCGTCGCCGCGCTGTTCACCGACCGCCTCGACCGCGCCGTGGCGTGAAACAATTGCTGACAGTCGCTTGCAGGCCGCGGGGCGACTTCCGCGCTCCAATGTCGCCGTGGGGCCTTCCCATGCCTTCTTGTAGAGGAGAATCACATGACCGCCAGGAAACTCGTCGCCGCCACCCTGCTGGCCCTTCCCATTCTCGCCTCGGCGCAGAGCACCGCACGCATCGATGAACGGCAGGCCAATCAGGCCGCCCGCATCGAGCAGGGGCAGTCCTCCGGCGCCCTCACCACCCGCGAAGCGAACCGCCTTCAGCATGGTCAGCAGCACGTCCAGAATCTCGAAAACAAGGCCATGGCCGACGGCAGCGTCAGCGGTCGCGAAGCGGCCCGCATCGAACACGCCCAGGACGTCCAGAGTCGCCGCATCTACCGCCAGAAACATGATCGGCAGCATGACTACAACCACAACGGCGTGACCGATCACCGCCGCCGGAATTGATCCGCGGGGCACGGCCGGGGTGCCAGCCACCCGGCCGCTTGCCGCCCTGCGTCAATGCAGTTTCACATGCGGCTCGGTCCGCCGGGTGATGAGGCGAGCCAAGGTATCGAGCGCCACCTTGACGAACCCGTGCAGGGCAAGTTCGTGCATCTTGTAGAGGGAGCGGTACATCAGGCTGGCGAATTGTCCTTCCAGCCACAGGTTGCCCCCCACCAGGCTGCCCATCAGATTGCCCACCGTGGAATACTTGCCCAGCGAGACGAGGGAACCAAAGTCCCGGTAGCGCCACGGCGTGAGGGGCCGCCCGGCGAGCCGCGCCTCGACCTGCTTGACCAGATGGGAGGCCTGTTGGTGGGCGGCCTGGGCCCGCGGCGGCACCAGGGTACCTTCCGGTTTGCCTTGCCACTGGCAGGCCGCACAGTCGCCCAGGGCGAATATGTCGGGATCACGGGTCGTCTGCAGGGTGGGCTCGACCACCAGCTGATTGACGCGGTTGCTCTCCAGGCCGCCAAAGTCGCGCAGCATTTCCGGCGCCTTCACGCCGGCGGCCCAGACCACCAGTTCGGCGGGAATCACCTCGCCGCTCTTCAGGCGCACGCCGTCCGGCAGGACTTCGGCAACGATTGCGTCGGTACGCACCTCCACGCCGATCTTGCCCAGCAGCCGCATGGCGGACGCCGAGACCCGTTCCGGAACTGCCGGCAGAATGCGCGACGCCCCTTCGATGACGACGATGCGGATATCCTCGCTGGCGTCGATGCGGTCCAGTCCGAAGGAAACCAGGGCGCGGGCGGTGTTATGGAGTTCCGCCGCCAATTCGATGCCGGTCGCCCCGGCGCCGATGATGGCGACGGTCAGCTGTCCCGGCCGGCGGGGCTGGTGCTGCGCGTGGGCGCGGATGCAGGCGTTGACCATGCGGCGGTGGAAGCGCGCCGCCTGCGCCGGAGTCTCCAGGCAGATGGCGTGCTCCTTGACACCCGGCGTCCCGAAATCGTTGGTCAGGCTGCCAATGGAGATGACCAGGGTGTCGTAGCGGAAAACGCGCGGCGCGGCGATGATCTCCTCGCCATGCTCGTCCACGTAGGGCGCGGTGATCACCAGTTTGCGCTGGCGATCGATGCCGATGACTTCGCCGTAACGGTAGCGATAGCCGTGCCAGAAGGACTGCGCGAGATGGTTGAGCTCATAGGTGCTGAGCGACATGCTGCCGGCGGCGATTTCGTGCAGGTGCGGCTTCCAGAAATGGGTTCTGGCCTTTTCGATGAGCGTCACGGCGGCCTTGCCCTTCTTGCCCAGGCGGTCGCCGAGCTTGGTGGCGAGTTCGAGTCCGCCGGCGCCGCCGCCGACGATGACGATCTGGTGCAGGCCGGAATCCGGGCCGACGACCTCGATGGGTTCAAGGATAGGCGGTGCGTGCTCCGGCCCGGGGGGGGTGCTTTTCTCCATGGGGATCTCCAGAATTTTTGCTGTGGTGCAACAATACCTGATCGGGCCGCCGGCATCCAGCCTTGGCGCCCCATGGCGGTGCGCAAATTTCACGTTCGCTAGTGAAACACTCAGCGGTTGCGATGGGTTCCGGTACGCACCGCGAGAAACACTTCCCGCAGGAAGAGCGCCAGGGCCACGATCATCGCCGCCATGGAAAGGATGAAGAGTGTGGCGACGAGCCGCGCCAGGTCGGCTGCAATGAGTGCCGCGACAAAAGCGCCGGCGACCACCAGGCACACCAGGAGAGCGCTGAGGACTGCAAAGAAAATGGCGTAATAGACGAGCCGGCTGCGCCGATCGAGGAGGGAAAGTTCCTCGGCCTGCGCTTCGTCGGGGCCGGAAGCGCGCCCGAACAGGGTGCGCCGACGATCGACGATGCGTCCGAGGCGCCCATTGAGCGTGTTGATGAGGGTAGCGATGGCGGTAAGTAGGAAAACCGGCGCGACCGCCAGTTGAATGACCCGGGAAATGTCGGTGAGGTGGGATTCCATCAAACCACCCGGTTGCGCGTCTCACCGCGCACGAAAGCTTCCAGGTTCTCGATCAACTGGTCGGCGAGGGCCTGCATGGCCGGCTGGCTGGCCCAGGCGACATGCGGAGTGAGGAGGAAGTTGGGCAACGCCAGGAGCGCGCTGTCGAGCAAGGGGTGATCCTCTGGCGGGGGTTCGACCCCGAGCACGTCAAACCCCGCACCGGCAATCCATCCTTCCCGCAGGGCACGGACCAGTGCCGCTTCGTCCACCAGTCCGCCGCGCCCGGTGTTGATGAGGAGGGCGTGCCGCCGCATGGACCGCAGTTCAGGCTCGCCGATCAGGCCACGGGTTTCCGGCAGCAAGGGGCAATGGAGGGTCAGCGCATCGCATTCCCGCAGGACGGTCTCGAAGGCCGTATAGCCCGGCCTTGTCGTACCGGCGCCCTTGCGCTCGCAGCGCAAGACACGCATGCCGAATGCCTCGCCCAGGCGAATGACCCCGGCCCCCAGACTACCCCCGCCGACGACCCCGAGCGTGGCACCATGGAGATCGCGAATCGGAAAATCGAATAAGCAGAATTGCGCACTCCGCTGCCAGCGTCCCTCCTGTACCGCCTGGCGATAGGCCACGAGATTGCGGGAGAGGGCAAGGAGCAGCGTGAAGACATGCTCGGGAACCGTGTGGGCTGCGTAGCCCCTGATGTTGCAAACCGCAACGCCGCGCGCGCGGCAAGCTTCCAGGTCGACGATATTGGTGCCGGTGGCGGAGACGGCCACCAGACGCAGTTCGGGCAGGCGGTCAAGCAGATCGCGGTCGATGGGCACCTTGTTGGTAATCGCGATCGCGGCGCCTTGCAGGCGCCCCTCCGTCTGATCCGGACGGGTCATGCCGAATTCCGTCCAGCGATGCGGGAAGGCGGGGCGCCGCAAATCGGCGATGAAGGAATCCCGGTCGAGAAAGACGATGGAAAGCACTCGCGCCTCGGCGATCAGGCAAATCCGCCCAGGGTTTTGCCGTAGCGGGCGGCGATGGTCGCAACCCGGGTGCGCAGTTCGGGGTCACCGGCACACTGGATCACCGCGACCTCATCGAGGGCGCAAAGCCCCGCAACCGCCGCCTCGTCCCCCTGCACGAGATTGATTACCCCATCAGGCCAGCCATGGCGCGCGGCCAATTCACAAAGGGCGAAGGCCGCCGCCGGCGCTCGCGTGCTGGGCTTGATCACCGCCGTGCAACCCGCAGCCAGCGGCCCTGAGAGGGTCTCGACAAGGGTTGCAAGCGGGCGCGTCGCGCCAAGCACGACAACGCACACTCCGGCTGCCGCCTGGGGAACGGCTCGCCGCAGGGCGCCAGCAGCGGCACTTACTTCGGCAGCAGCCGATTGCGAATCACAGCCGGTTTCCGCCACGAGCAACGCCGCGAAGTGGCCGCTCAACTGCTCCAGGGCAGCCGCCAGGGCAAACAGCAAGCGCTGACGCTGAGCGACGTCCTGGCCAACCCACGCTTCACCGGCGCGTCTCGCCGCCGCATAGGCCAGAGCGGCCTCTTCGGCGCCCGCCAGGGGGACGCGGCGGAGGACTTCACCCGTCCGCGGATCGAGCACATCGACAAGCCCTTCGCCCAGGGTCAGGTAAGGGTGGCCGTCGATCCACAGTGGGACGGCCAGGGGACCTTCAGCGGTAAATTTCATGCTGCCCCCTGAGTGTGTCTACGCGCACTCGCTGCGCGGGAGCGCACCGAGCCCTTTGAGGAGGCGGAGTGGAGTGGCATTGGCGCCCAAGGGGCGATTCCTGGGAACGACGCATGGAAACTCTCGTGAATGGAAGGAGGCCGGGGCCGGGAGTCGATTCCCGGCGCCCCATGGTAATATTGCGCCGCACAAAGCGGGGTGGCGAAAACCGGCTGCCATCCTATCTATGCCGGCAAGGGAAAACAATTGGGCGAACCCGCCAAGAATACCAGTTCGATTCAGGTCATCGAGCGCATGATGTCGCTCCTCGACGCCCTGGCGGCCTCGCCCGACCCGGCAAGTCTCAAACAGCTCGCGGCGGCCACTGGCCTGCATCCTTCGACAGCCCATCGCATCCTGGCCGCCATGGCCACCGCCCGCTTCGTCGAGAAGCATGAAGCGGGTAGCTACCGACTCGGCATACGCCTCCTGGAACTCGGCAATCTGGTGAAGTCCCGCATCAGCCTGCGGGATGTGGCCTTGCCCCACATGCAATTGCTGCACGAAGCCATCGGGGAAGCGGTGAACCTCGGCATCCGCCACGACGACGAAATCGTCTATATCGAACGCACCTCCTCCGGGCGCTCCCTCGTCCGTGTGGTCTACCTGGTGGGAGGCCGCGCCCCGCTGCATCTGACGTCGGTGGGCAAGCTCTTCCTGGCGGAGGAAGGCAGCGCCGAAGTGCGCGACTACGCCCGTCGCAGCGGGCTACCCGGCAAGACTCCGCATTCCCTGACTTCGGCGGCAGCTCTCGAGAAGGAACTCGACTGGATTCGCCGCCACCAAGTGGCTTACGACAACGAGGAAGCTGAGATGGGCCTCAAGTGCGTCGCAGCGCCCATCCGCGACGACGAAGGCCACTTGGTGGCCGGCCTTTCCGTCTCAGCCCCCAGCGAACGCCACGATCCGGACTGGGTCGCGCAGGTGAGGCGGACCGCGCAAAACGTCTCGCACGCCCTCGGATATCGCCCGGATTAAGTTGCAGGCGCCGCCTCAGGCAACGCGCCGCGAACTTCCAGCGTCGGCACTTTCCATCCAGCGCTTGATACGGTTCGCATCCCCCACGCGGGTCATCTTGCCCACCGAGTCGAGGAGGACGATGATCACGCCGCGCGCCGCCACCTGAGCCTGCATGACGAGGCAGCGTCCGGCTTCGGCGATATAGCCGGTCTTGGAAACCCCGATTTCCCAGCGATCGTTCTTCACCAACGCGTTGGTGTTACCGAAATCGCGTAGACGCCCATTGAGGTCCACCCGCGCCTCGGCGGTAGTGGAGAATGCACGGATCTCGGCGTACTGCGTCGCCGCCGTCACCATGCGGGCCAGATCATTGGCCGTGGACACGTTGTTGCTCGACAGCCCCGTCGGCTCTTCGAATCGGGTGTGGCTCATGCCGAGAGCGCGGGCCTTCTGGTTCATGGCGGCGACGAAAGCTGCCAATCCGCCCGGATAATGGCGCCCGAGCGCATGGGCAGCACGGTTTTCTGACGACATCAGCGCAAGCAGCATGGCTGTCTCACGGGTCATGGTGGTGCCCACCGGCAGGCGGGAACGCGTCCCCTTGAGGCTATCCACGTCTTCCTCGCCGATCGCGATGACCTCCTGCATGTCCAACTTGGCGTCAAGGACCACCATGGCGGTCATGAGCTTGGAGATGGAGGCGATGGGCGTCACGGCATCGGGATTTTTCTCCACGATGGGCAGACCGGTCGCCTGATCGATGACCAGGGCGGAAGCCGAGTGGAGGGCGAGCCGGCTGCTCTCGCTTTCGCTCGCAGCGGCGTGATGAACGACGTGCCGCTCGACGGCACCGGGAGCAGCCCTGGCGACCGACGACGCCTTTGACTTCTTGACCACAACCTTGTTGGGTTGCGCCGGACCTGCCTTCTTCGCAGCCTGTACCGGGCTCGCGACCCCCAGGCCGACGACGGTTCCGAGAATTATCGCGCGGCGTATCCTGCTCATCATTTCCTGCCTCCTGCTAAACGAGGGCAAATTTTAACCCAGTCTAGCAGGCCGTAAAACTAATTCCAATAAAACATGGCGCTAGGAACAGTCGTTAAGAAGAAACCTCACTATCCAGCATCGACGACCGTCAGGGCCGTGATATTGACGATCCGTCGCACGGTCGCGGTCGGCGTGAGGATATTCACCGGTCGCGCAGCGCCCAGCAGGATGGGCCCGACCGTCAGGTTGTCTCCGGCTGCAACCTTGAGGAGGTTGAAGGAGATGTTCGCCGCGTCCAGGGTCGGCATGATGAGCAGATTGGCCTGCCCCTTCAGGCGGGAATTGGGAAAGGCGGAGAGGCGGATTTTCTCGTCCAAAGCGGCGTCACCATGCATTTCGCCCTCCACTTCTAGTTCGGGCGCCCGCCTTTCGAGCAAGGCCAGGACCTGGCGCATCTTGCGGGCGGTCGGCGTATCTTCGGTGCCAAAGGTCGAGTGGGAGAGCAGCGCCACCTTTGGCGTCATCCCGAAGGCGCGGATTTCCTCCGCGGCGAGCAGGGTCATGTCGGTGAGCTGCTCGGCACTTGGATCGTAGTTCACGTAGGTATCGGCGATGAATACGGTGCGTCCCGGCAGCATCAGGAGATTCATCGTGTAATAGCGATCGAGACCGGGCTGGGTGCCGATGACGCTTTGCACATAGTTGCGATGTGCCTCGTGGCGGCCGAAGGTGCCGCACACCAGGCCGTCGGCGTAGCCGAGATGGACCATCAGTGACCCGTAGAGGGTATTGCGGCGCCGCACTTCGCGCCGCGCGTAATCGGGCGACACGCCCCGGCGCTCCGTCAGCCGGTGGTAGGTCTGCCAGAATTCGTCGTAATGTTGGTCGAAGAACTCGCAGCCGTCGGCCGAGACGATTTCATAATCCTGCCCCTCCCGCACCCTGAGCCCCGACGCTTCGACGCGGCGATTGATCTCCTCACGGCGCCCGATCAGGATGGGACGCGCGATCCCTTCGTCGCGAATGACCTGGACCGCCCGCAGGACGCGCTCGTCCTCGCCTTCGGCAAAAACGATCCGCTTGGGCGACTTCTTGGCCTGGGAGAACACCGGCTTCATGATGAAGCCCGAGTGATACACGAATTCGTTCAGCCCCTGCAGGTAGGCCGGCCAATCCTTGATCGGCCGCGTCGCGACCCCGGAATCCATGCCCGCCTGGGCGACCGCCGGCGCGATCTTCACGATCAGGCGCGGATCGAAGGGCTTCGGGATGAGGTACTCCGGGCCGAACCCGGATATTTTTTCGCCATAGGCGGAGGCCACGACGTCGGACTGTTCCGCCCTGGCCAGTTCGGCGATGGCTTTGACCGCCGCCATCTTCATCTCCTCCGTGATGGTGGTCGCCCCCACGTCCAGAGCGCCACGGAAGATGAACGGAAAACAGAGCACATTGTTGACCTGATTCGGGTAGTCCGAACGGCCGGTACAGATGATCGCGTCGTCTCGCACCGCCTTGACCGCTTCGGGAAGGATTTCGGGAGTCGGATTGGCTAACGCCAGGATCAGGGGCTGGGCAGCCATGGCCGTGACCATTTCCGGCTTGAGGACACCGCCAGCCGAAAGCCCGAGAAATACATCGGCGCCGACCACGACCTCGGAAAGGCTGCGCGCCTGAGTGGACTTGGCATAGCGTGCCTTGATCGGGTCCATATCCTCGACGCGCCCCTCGTAGACCACGCCCTTGATGTCGGTGACCCAGATGTTCTCCACCGGTGCGCCGAGCATGACCAGCAGGTCGAGGCAAGCCAACGCTGCGGCACCTGCGCCCGAGGTAACGATCTTCACCGTCTTCACATCCTTGCCGATGAGATGCAAGCCGTTGAGGATGGCGGCGCCGACGACGATGGCAGTGCCGTGCTGGTCGTCGTGGAAGACGGGAATCTTCATGCGCTCGCGGAGCTTTTTCTCGATGTAGAAGCACTCCGGCGCCTTGATGTCCTCCAGATTGATGCCGCCGAAAGTCGGCTCCAGGGAGGCGATGGTATCGATCAACTTGTCCGGATCGCGCTCGGCGATCTCCAGATCGAAGACATCGATGTTGGCGAATTTCTTGAAGAGGACGCCCTTGCCCTCCATGACCGGTTTCGCGGCCAGAGGCCCGATCGGGCCGAGCCCGAGGACGGCGGTCCCGTTGGTAATTACTCCGACTAGATTGCCGCGCGCTGTAAGCGTGCTGGCCTCCGCGGGATCGGCGACGATTTCCTCACAGGCAAAGGCCACGCCCGGAGAATAGGCGAGGGAAAGATCGTACTGATTGGTGAGTTGCTTGATCGGGGTGACGGCAATCTTTCCGGAACGCGGCTCGCGGTGGTAGTAAAGGGCGGCCTCACGTAGCTGCTTGGAATCCATGGCGTCTCCTAAATTTCATAATACGAAAAACAATTTCGACAGGTGATAAATCCTAGCATGGCAAATGTGAAATTTCACCCCTCGGATAACACGTACTCCAGTTTGGGGCGTGGCGGTATCGCCCGGGCGGTGGCATAATTATGGGCTTCCCAGCCGACGGCAGCAGCGCCGCTCGCAGTCTTGGTGACGGCAACCGGCGACTGGCGTGAACCCTTGCTTTGTCAGTTACTTGGAGAGAGACACCGCCATGACCGCACCGCTGAATGCTCCCGATTACGTCAAACACGAAGGCCTGAAGAAATGGGTCGCGGAAATCGCCGCCCTGACCCAGCCGGACCGCATCTACTGGGCCGACGGTTCGCAAGAGGAGTATGACCGCTTGTGTGCCGAAATGGTAGAAGCCGGCACCCTCATCAAGTTGAACGAGCAGAAGCGCCGCAATTCCTACCTGGCCTTCTCCGACCCCTCCGACGTTGCCCGCGTCGAAGACCGCACCTACATCTGCTCCGCCAGGAAGGAAGACGCCGGACCTACCAACAACTGGGAAGATCCGGCCAAGATGCGCGAAACTCTCGGCGGCCTTTTCAAGGGCTGCATGAAGGGTCGCACCCTCTACGTCATTCCCTTCTCCATGGGCCCCCTGGGTTCCCCCATCGCCCACATCGGCGTCGAACTCTCCGATTCCGCCTACGTGGTCGTCAATATGCGCACCATGACGCGCATGGGCAAGAAGGTTCATGACGTGCTCGGTACTGGCGGCGAGTTCGTGCCCTGCGTGCACACCGTGGGCGCCCCCCTGGAGCCCGGCCAGAAGGACGTGAAGTGGCCCTGCAACCCCACCGTCAAGTACATCGTGCACTACCCCGAGACCCGGGAAATCTGGTCCTACGGCTCCGGCTACGGCGGCAACGCACTGCTCGGCAAGAAGTGCTTCGCCCTGCGCATCGCCTCCACCATGGCCCGCGACCAGGGCTGGCTGGCCGAGCACATGCTCATCCTCGGCGTCGAATCCCCCGCGGGCGAGAAGACCTACGTCGCCGCCGCCTTCCCGTCGGCTTGCGGCAAGACCAACTTCGCCATGCTGATCCCGCCCAAGACCTTCAACGGCTGGAAGATCACCACCATCGGCGACGACATTGCCTGGATCAAGCCCCGTGTGGACAAGGACGGCGTCACCCGCTTCTACGCCATCAACCCGGAAGCCGGCTTCTTCGGCGTCGCTCCCGGCACCTCCGAAAAGACCAACTACAACGCCCTGGCCACCCTGAAGGAAAACATCATCTTCACCAACGTGGCACTCACCGATGACGGCGACGTGTGGTGGGAAGGCCTGACCAAGGAAGCCCCGGCCCACCTCATCGACTGGCAAGGCAAGGACTGGACGCCGGAAGACGGCAAGGCCGGCAAAAAGGCCGCCCACGCCAACTCCCGCTTCACCGCGCCGGCCAGCCAGTGCCCCTCCGTCGATGCCGCCTGGGAAGACCCCGCCGGCGTGCCGATTTCCGCCTTCATCTTCGGCGGCCGCCGCGCCACCACCGTGCCGCTGGTCTACCAGGCCTTCAACTGGAACTACGGCGTCTACATGGCCGCCACCCTGGGCTCCGAAACCACCGCCGCCGCCTTCGGCCAACAGGGCGTCGTCCGCCGCGATCCTTTCGCCATGCTGCCCTTCTGCGGCTACCACATGGGCGACTACTTCAACCACTGGCTGAAGATGGGTCACACCGTCGACGCCACCCCCAAGATTTTCTGCGTGAACTGGTTCCGCATGAACGAGAAGGGCGAATTCATGTGGCCGGGCTTCGGCGACAACATGCGCGTCCTGAAGTGGATCGTCGACCGCTGCAAGGGCAAGGTCGCCGCCAAGGAAACAACCCTGGGCTGGATGCCCAAGTTCGAGGACATCGACTGGACCGACCTGGACATCCAGAAGGGCGAGTTCGAAGCACTCACCACCATCGACGCCGAAGCCTGGAAGACCGAGCTGGCCGGCCACAAGGAGTGGTTCGACAAGATGGGCGAAAAAATGCCCCGCGAACTGGTCTTGAAGCGCGAGCTGTTCGAGATGGGCATTTTCAAGGACGCCGCCTGAGAAAGCGGCCGCTGGCCTACTGCGCAGCCCGATTCCGCTCCTGCGATGCTCGCCGTACGGGAAGTACGGCTGTGCTTCTCGAAATGGACTCGGGCCGCTCGCTACGGCCCTCGGCCACTTTCGTAAAAGCGTAAGGGATAATGGCTGCCGGCCTTGCCGGTGGCCATTTTCTATTGGAGAACCCCATGTATCGCCCCGCTTCTCGCACCCGGGACATCGCGCCGTTTCATGTGATGGAACTGCTCACCCGGGCCAGGGCGCTGGAAGCTGCGGGGCGGGACATCATCCACATGGAAGTCGGCGAGCCGGATTTTCCGACGCCGGAGCCGGTCGTCCTCGCCGCCAGGACCGCCCTGGCGGACGGCCGCGTGTTCTACACCCCGGCCCAGGGCCTGCCGGATCTGCGGGAAGCCATCGCCGGCTTCTACACCAGCCGCTACGGCGTGGCGGTGCCGGCTTCACGCATCGTCGTCACCGCGGGCGCCTCGGGCGCCCTGACGCTCGCCCTGGCCTGCCTCTGCGAGCCGGACCGCAAGTGGCTGCTCCCCGATCCCGGCTATCCCTGCAATCGGCATTTCGTACGCTGTTTCGAGGGCGAGCCGGTGGCCCTCGCGGTGGGACCGGATACCAATTATCAGCCGACGCCGGCAATCCTCGACCAGGCCTGGGACGCCGCCACCGACGGCTTGATGGTGGCCTCCCCGGCCAATCCCACCGGCACCCTGCTGGACGCCGGGCAGTTGGGCGAACTGGCCGCCTATTGCCGCCATCGCAACGGGCACCTGATCGTGGACGAGATCTACCACGGTCTGAGCTACGAGGACGACACCCCCACCGCCCTGGCCGCCGGGGACGACGTGTGGGTGGTGCAGAGTTTCTCCAAATACTTCCAGATGACCGGCTGGCGCCTGGGCTGGCTGGTGGTGCCGGAACCCTATGGGCGGGACGTCGAGAAGCTCGCGCAGAATCTCTTCATCTCACCGCCGACGCCCGCCCAGTGGGCGGCCCTGGCGGCCTTCCAGCCGCAAACGCTGGCCATTCTGGAAGCACGCCGGGCCGAATTCCGCCGGCGCCGGGATTTTCTCGCCCCGGCTCTCGAGAGCCTCGGCTTTCGCGTCGCGGCCCGCCCTCAGGGGGCGTTCTATCTCTATTGCGATTGTTCCGCCCTGGCCGACGACAGCTTCGCGCTCGCCAAACACATGCTGGAGGAGGCGGGCGTCGCCGCCACACCCGGTCTGGATTTCGAGCGCCAGACGCCCGAACGGCACATCCGCTTCGCCTACACGACCGACGTGGAGCGTCTGGAAGAGGCGGTATTACGCCTCGCCCGCCTTTTCGGCGGCTAAATCAAGGGTCGGAAAGCGCGCCCGCAGCCGCGCCCAGTCGAAGTGCGGGCCGGGATCGCTCTTGCGCCCCGGGGCGACGTGGCAGTGTCCGGCAATGGCCCCGATGGGATAGCGGACCCGCAGGGCGTCGACCACCTCACTCAGACGTTCGTACTGCGCGTCGGTGAAGGCGCTGGCGTCGCACCCCTCGAGTTCGATCCCCACCGAATAATCGTTGCAGTTTTCCTTCCCCCCCCAGGCCGAAGCCCCGGCGTGCCAAGCGCGGCGGTCGCAGGCGACGAACTGGACGAGGCGCCCACCACGCTCGATGTAGAAGTGCGCCGAGACCCGCAGGGCCGCGATTTCCGCGAAATAGGGATGGGCGTCCGCTGGCAGACGGTTCTGAAAAAACCGCTCCACCCAGTCGCCGCCAAACTCCCCCGGTGGCAGGCTGATCGCGTGAACCACCACCAGGGTCACCGGGCTGCATGGAGGGCGCGCCTCCTCGTTGGGGGACGCCACGCGCCGGGCGCCACGCAGCCAGCCGCGGGCCATCCAAGGGCTCATTCGATCCCCAGCCGTTCAAGGCGGTAACGCAGGGAACGGAAGGTCACCCCCAGCAGGCGGGCCGCCGCCGTGCGGTTCTGGCCGGTCTTTTGCAGCGCGTCGAGAATCGCCTGACGCTCCAGGCGGTTGAGGTAGTCGTCGAGGGTCTCGCTGCCCCGCCCGACCGTGGCCTCGCCGCCCACGTCCTCGGGCGCCAGATAGAGGTCAGCCGGCTCGATGCGCTCGTCCGCCCGCAGCGCCAACGCCCGCTCCAGAATATTCTCGAGCTCGCGCACGTTGCCGGGGAAGGCGTAGTCCCGCAGAGCCTCCAGGGCACCGACGCTCATCTCCGGCGGGTTCCCGCCGCCGAGGCGACGCAGGATCGCTTCGGCAAGCGCCGGGATATCCTCCTTGCGCTCCCGCAGGGAAGGCATGCGCAACTCGATGACGTTGAGCCGATAGTAGAGATCCTGACGAAAACTGCCCTTATCGACGCACTCCCTGAGGTTGCGATGGGTCGCGCAAATCACCCGCACATCGACCGCCTCTTCGGCGGCGCTGCCCACCTTGCGCACCCGCTTTTCCTGGATCGCCCGCAGAAGCTTGACCTGCATGGGCAAGGGCAGATCGGCCACCTCGTCGAGAAAGAGCGTGCCGCCATTGGCGGCTTGAAAGAAACCATCCCGATCGCTGTCCGCGCCGGTGAATGCCCCCTTGCGATAGCCGAAAAATTCGCTCTCCATGAGATTTTCCGGAATCGCCCCGCAATTCACCGGCACGAAGGGCGCCGCGCTGCGTGCGCTTTGGCTATGGACGAGGCGGGCCGCGAGTTCCTTGCCGCTGCCCGACTCGCCGGAAATGTAGATGGGTGCCTGACTGCGAGCCAGCTTTTCGATGGTCGCCCGCACCTGTTCCATGGCCGGCGAATCGCCGATGAGGAACTGGCCCGGAGCGACGCCGTCGTCGCGGCCCGGCAGACTGAGAGCCGACTTCACCAAGGCCCGCAATTGATCGAGACCCACCGGCTTGGAGAGATAATCGAAGGCCCCCGCCTTGAGCGCGGCAACAGCGTTTTCGGCGCTACCGAAGGCAGTGATGACCGCCACCGGCGTCTCGCCATGCTGCTCGGCGATATGACGCACGAGGTCGAGTCCATTGCCGTCCGGCAGGCGCATGTCGGTCAGGCACAACTGATAGAACCCGGAACCCAGGCATTCTTTCGCCTCCGCGACGCTGCCCGCACAGTCCGCCGCCAGGCCCATGCGCGAAAGAGTGAGATCGACGAGTTCCCGGATATCCGGTTCATCGTCCACCACCAGGACCCGGCTCAGCTCGCCGCGGATCCTACGTTCGGAGCGTCCTGCTGACACGTGTCGTACCTCCCGCTCAGGATGAAATGCCCCCCTTCGCCGAGGGGACCGAGTTCCAGCAATGCCCCGTTGGCTTCGCAGAGCTCCCGGGCGATGAAGAGACCCAGGCCGGTGCCCGTGGTGCGCGTGGTGAAGAAGGGCTCGAAAATGTGTCCTCTAATCTCCTCCGGCACCCCGGGACCATCGTCGATGACGTGCAATTCTACCTGTCCCGGCTCGCTGCCGACATGCACGTGCAGCCCCACGCTGCCCGGGTCGCCGCCGGAATGGCGCACGGCGTTGGCCACGAGGTTCCACAGCACCTGATGGAGGTGCGAACGATCGAAGCACAGACGCACCCCGGGCGCCGCGTAGACCACGATGATCTCCTCGGAAATCCCCTCGGACTCACAAAACTCGGCGACAAATTCGGCCAGAGTCTCTTCGAGGAGGATGCCTTCCGGCTGCGCCCGATCCCGCCGCCCTAGATCGAGAATGTCGCGAACGATGCGATCGAGACGCCCGACGTTGTCGTTGAGTATGCGCAGCAGGCGATCCTGCATTTCCCCCCGCCGTTCCTCGCGCAGGAGTTCCCCGGCATGGGCGATGGCCGAGAGCGGATTACGAATCTCATGGGCGATGCTGGCCGTGAGTCGGCCCAGCGAAGCGAGTTTCATTTGCTCGGCGCGCTCTCGGACCCGCCCAATGTCCTCGAGAAAGATCAGCACCTCACGATCACCACTCGCCGTCGGCTCGAAGCGCGCCCGCAAGAGCCCCCCGCCGGTTGCCGCGATGTCCACTTCCGACGGCCCTGCGGCCTTTTGCCAAAGGGCGAAGGCGCCCGCCAGGGAACGCGAGTAGTAGTCGAGGCTGCGATGGGCGCCAAAATCCTCCCCCAACATGGTGGCTGCCACCGGGTTGCTGCGCAGAACCCGACCGTCGCGGCCCACGACGAGTACCCCGTCGAGAACCCTCTCGATGATCTGCTGACTGATCACGCTCTGATTTTCGAGCTCGACGCCCCGCTGCCGTGCCAATTCCTCGTTGGCCATCACCCGCTGCCCCAGGAGGCGAGCAAGAATGGCAGTGGCGAAAAACCCCGCCGACAGGAATCCAGCTTGAACAAAACTGCCAGCGTCCAGCCCGGCAGTCAGTACTCCATAGGCCTGCAACAGCAAGACGGCGATGGTGGCCATGGCGGCATAAAGCAACACCAGTCTGCCCCGCCCCACCAGGCTGGCGGCCGCCAGCGAAACCAGCACGATGATCCCGAAACCGCTCGACACGCCCCCGGCTGCGTACATCGCGAGGCTCACCGCCAGCACGTCCGCCAGCACCTGGAGAGAGAGCTGCAAGTTAAAGCGGCGCTGCCAGCCCACCGAGCACGCCAGGCCAGCTCCGACAGCCAGGGGATAGAGGCCGCCCACCCAGGCGAGCAGGCCCGGAGGAGTCAGATGGAAGATACCCGCCCAGGGCGGCGAGAAGGCGAGCCCGCCCACCGCGAGCAGCGCAATCACGAAACGATATAAATTGAAGTACTGGAACGACCGCCAGTTCGGTCCCCAGGCGGAGGAGAGCCAAATCCTCATCGGGCCGCAGGCCCGGCATCGCGGTGCGCGGCGGAACAAAAGTGCTTTTCCCCCGCCGCGATGGCCTCGCCCTCTGGCAGATGCACGCCGCAGTGTGCGCAGGCAACCATGCGTTCCTCACGCCGGGGCGCCGGGGCGCGCGGCGCGGACGATGACAGGCTCTTCTTCCAGGCCAGCCAGATGATCGCCGCCAGAACGCCCAACAGGAGCAGTTTCAACACGGCGCAGATCCTCCTGAGGAAAAATTACCCGAATCCGAAACAATAATTGCGGCAAGCCGCCACGGCGCGAAATTATAATCCCAGCCCAAAGGCCGTTCCGGTCGCCAGTGGTCCCTACGGCCTTACTCCAGCATCCTCGCGCCGTGATTTCCGGCGTCTCACCCTTGCGCAGCCAATTCGCTGACTTTCGAACGAATCAGAGATGAAATTACAGCCCGTTGTCCTTTCGGGCGGGTCGGGAACCCGCCTCTGGCCCCTCTCCCGCGAGAAGTACCCCAAACAGTTGTTGCCCCTCTGCGGCGAGCAGTCGATGCTGCAGGCCACAGTAACGCGCATGGACGGCCTGGCCGAACTCGCCGACCCGATTATCGTCTGCAACGAAGAACATCGCTTCGTGGTCGCCGAGCAGGTACGCCTCCTGGGCAAAGCGGGGCGAGTAATCCTGGAGCCGGCGGGTCGCAACACTGCGCCAGCCCTCACGCTGGCAGCGTTGTCCGCGCATCGGGACGGTCAGGATCCCATCCTGGTTGTCATGCCGGCGGACCACGTCATCCTCGACGCCGCGGCTTTCCGCAGCGCGGTGGAAGCGGCGGCGCAACTGGCCACCACAGGCATGGCGGTGACCTTCGGGATCACGCCGGATTGCCCGGAAACCGGCTACGGCTACATCCGCCGCGGAGCGGCGCTGGCACCGGACAGCACGTCTTATCGGCTTGAGCGCTTCGTCGAAAAGCCGAACCGGGAAACCGCGCAGTCCTACCTCGACTCGGGGGATTACCTGTGGAACAGCGGCATCTTCGTCCTGCGTGCTTCCGTCTGGCTCGACGCACTCGCCCGTTGTCGTCCCGACATCCTCGCGGCCTGTCGCGACGCCCACGCCACCGCCGGCGAGGATGACGTCTTCATTCGCGTCAGCAGAGAGTCCTTCGCAGCCTGCCCGGCAGACTCCATCGACTACGCGGTCATGGAGCGCCTGACCCAGGGAGGCGAAGGCCTGCCAGCCGGAGCGGTCATCCCCTTGAGCGCCGGCTGGTCCGACGTGGGCGCCTGGGATTCCCTCTGGAAGGTGCTCGACAAGGACGCCGCCGGCAATGCCTCGCGCGGGGATGTCCTGCTCGAGGGCAGCCGCAATACCCTGGCCATTTCGGAAGGTCGGCTGGTCGCCTGCGTTGGTGTCAGCAACCTGGTCGTGGTGGAAACCGACGACGCCGTTCTCGTCGCCCACCATGACGCCACCCAGGACGTGAAGAAGGTGGTCGATCGCCTCAAGGCTGCCGGGCGCAACGTCGCCCAGTGGCACCGCAAGGTCCATCGCCCCTGGGGCTGGTACGACGGTGTAGACGCCGGCGAGCGGTTTCAGGTCAAGCGCATCCAGGTCAAACCGGGCGCCTCCCTCTCGTTGCAAATGCATCACCATCGCGCCGAGCACTGGATCGTGGTGAAGGGCACCGCGCTCGTCACGCGCGGCGATGAAAGCCTGCTGGTGAGCGAGAACCAGTCCACCTACATCCCGCTGGGCACCCGTCACCGCCTCGAAAACCCCGGCAAGGTGCCTCTCGAAATGATCGAGGTCCAGTCGGGCAGCTACCTGGGCGAAGACGACATCGTGCGCTTCGAAGACACTTACGGACGCAGTTGAGGTTGCCGGAATGATCCTGGTCACCGGAGGTACCGGCTATATCGGTTCCCATACCGTCGTCGAGTTGCTCGCCGCCCACCGCGAAGTCCTGATTCTCGACAATCTCGCCAACAGCAGCGCGAGCGTCGTCGACCGCATCGAGGAGATCGCCGGCAGGCGCCCGCCACTGGTGGTCGGCGACATTCGCGACAGTGCCCTGCTCGACCACCTTTTTCGCGCGCATGCCATCGACAGCGTGGTGCATTTCGCGGGCCTCAAGGCGGTCGGCGAGTCGGTCGCCCAGCCGCTCGACTACTACGACAACAACGTGGCCGGCACCTTGCGCCTCCTGGAAGCGATGGCCCGCGCCCAGGTCCGCAGGATCGTCTTCAGTTCCTCGGCGACGGTGTACGGCGACCCGGCCAGCCTGCCCATCCAGGAACATTTCCCTCTGCGGGCGACCAATCCCTACGGCCGCACCAAGCTGCACATCGAGGAGATGCTGCGCGATCTCGCCCACGCCGATGCCGCCTGGCAGATCGCCATCCTGCGCTATTTCAATCCCGTCGGCGCCCATCCCAGCGGCCTCATCGGAGAAAACCCGCGCGGCATCCCCAATAATCTGATGCCCTTCGTCGCCCAGGTGGCCGCTGGCCTGCGCGATGAATTGAATGTATTCGGCAGCGACTACCCGACTCCGGACGGCACCGGGGTACGCGACTTCATTCATGTCGTCGATCTCGCCCGCGGCCATCTGGCTGCCCTGGACACCCTCGGCACGAACAAGCCGATGCTGTGCGTCAATCTCGGCACCGGGCGCGGCTACAGCGTCCTCGAACTCATCGCGGCGTTCGAACGGCAAAGCGGGCGCTCCGTTCCCTACCGCATCGTCGACCGCCGCCCCGGGGACGTGGCCGCCTGTTACGCGGACCCTTCCCTGGCCCGTGAAGTCCTCGGCTGGCAGGCGCAGTTCGGCCTCGATGCCATGTGCGAGGACGCCTGGCGCTGGCAGGCGGGCGGCAACGTTGAGGGCTGACCCGGTGGACTCCCGTAAATTGACACATGCCGTCCCAGCAATCCTTCTGCAGCAACCGGCCAAACGGCGTACCCTTTGGTTCCAACTCGCCCCCCAGAGCTGCTTGTCGGTTTTTTTTACATCGGCGCAGCGTGTGCGTTGCGGCCAATTGATCGACAAGCCCTGTGGGCAAGGGTTTCCGCTTCCAGGCAACAGACGGCACAAAAATTGCTTCTAGCCCCTCATCGGTGCCCCCGGGCACAGCCGACCATTTTCTGAAGAGTGCGCCATGACCGATCAAGACAAGAACAGTACCCAACCCGCCCTCCCGCAGGAAGCGATCGGCGTGAATCCGGCAAAGCGCCGCCGGCTTCTTACCGGAACCACGGCAGGGGCCGGCGTGATCCTCGCCATGCAGGCGCGCACCGCGCTGGGCACCGCCGTCACCTGCCAAAGCCCTTCGGCCATGATTTCCGGCAATACCAGCCCGCGCCCCGGCAACGGGCGCCAGTGCTCCGGCGGCCGTTCCCCCGGTTTCTGGGTGAACCCGCAGCATTTCGGCTATTGGACCGGCGTCAGCTACCCCACCTTCAGCAACGGCATCGTCGTCTGCTCCAGCGGCGTGGGCAATGTGACCCCCTGCGACATCTCCTCCAAAGGCACCCTGATCGGCAGCCTCTTCACCGGCGCCCCGGGCGGCAATCTAGGCCTGTGGGAGGTGCTCATGTGGCCTGCAAATGACTACCCAACCTGGTCGGGAGCCAATTGCACCGGCACCAAGACCAATGTGGACAAGTTTGGCGGCAAGGGCCAGTTGTTGCGCCACCTCACCGCGGCCTATCTCAACGCGTCGTACTTCAACTCCACCTCCCAGGATTACCCTCTGTCCACCGGGCAGGTGGTCGACATGTGGAACGCGGTCAAGAACGGCGGAACCTACTGCCCGCCGGGCGTCACCTGCAACGGCAACGGCATGACCGCCACCCAGATCATCGCCTACATCGAAGGCATGTACGACTTCAATTCCGTCGTCCCGAATCTCTGCAAGGGGCCTTGAAAACCGAGGAAACCGCTCTTGCCGTTGCGGCGGGGCGTCGACTGCTTTTCTCCCCGGCTTGGGCTGAGGGCGCGGTGGTGTTCGATGCGCGCTCGGGCGACTTCTGGGTCGTCAGCCAGGAAGTGCGCAGTGCTCTTGCCGCTCTGGCCGACCGCGATGCGGCTTCGGCGCCCGGACAGGAACTCTCCCCCGAGATCATCGAATCCCTGCGGGCTCACGGTATCATACGGGCCTCCTGACCCTCCCCTTCGGCCCCTGTCTTGGGAACGCCCTCCAAAGCGAAGTGTTTTGTCCTGCGCGTCCCGCCGGTAAGCCTGCGGGTACGTACTGACCTTGACGGCGTGGCAGCCCACATCGAGCGCTTCTACGGGGATTGCCTACGCCCCGGCGAGACCGACGTTTTCTGTGACTTCGAGGTTGCCGTCTATTCCGGCAGCGGCCTGCGGCGGCATTGGCGCCCCCAGGCCCGCTTCCTGCTAGACGGCGAGGAACCCTTCCTGCCGCTGCCCGTCGAGCAGGCCCCAGCGCTCCTCGAATGGGGACTCAATTGGTGCATGGCGCATCGCCCCCTGGGCTATCTGGCGATACATGCGGCGGTCGTCGCCCGGGGTGGCGACGCCCTGATGCTGCCCGGCTTTCCCGGAGCGGGCAAAAGCACCCTGTGCTCCTCGCTGGTTTTCCTCGGCGGCTGGCGCCTGCTTTCCGACGAACTGGCGCTCCTTGATCCGGCAACCGGAACTCTCGCCCCCCATCCGCGGCCCATCAATCTAAAGAATCGCTCCATCGACATCGTCTCGGGCTTCCCTGGAGCACGCATGAGCCCGCGCTACCACGACACCCGCAAGGGCACGGTGGCGCTCGCCGCGCCGCCCGCCGACTCGCTGCGCCACGGTGAGCAGCCGGCGACCTGTCGCTGGGTCGTCTTCCCGAAGTTCATCGCGGAGGGTGAAGCGTGGTGCGAGCCGATTTCCAAGGCCGAGAGCTTTGCCCTGATCGCCGAGCAGTCCTTCAACAAGGATCGCATGGGGGGCGACGGGTTCTTTGCCCTGGCGGGCCTGCTCGATACCGCCGACTGCTTCCAGATCGGCTACCGCAGCACCGAGGAAGCCTTGGCACAAATCGACCATCTCTGTGCGGGACGCGGATGATTGCGGCCGGCGGCAGGCTGATCGATGTCCTCGTGGAGCCGGGCAGGCTCGCTGAGACAGCAGCGCCTTCCGAGTGGGAGCATGTTCTCGGACTCGCCCGCGCCGCCAACCTCATCGGCACCCTGGGCGAGCGCCTGTTGGAAAGGAACCTCCCTCTTCCCGCTCCGGCACGTCGCCACCTTGAGGGAGCGGCGCAGTTGAGCGCCCGCCAGCGGGAGTCGGTCCGCTGGGAGGCGCAGTGCCTTGATCGTTGCCTCGCCCCCCTGGGCATCCCGGTGGTACTGCTCAAAGGATCGGCTTATGTGATGGCCGAGCTGCCGGTTTCCCGCGGGCGACTTTTCGGGGACGTGGACATCCTGGTCCCGCGGGAGCAGCTGGGGGCGGTGGAAGTGACGTTGATGACCGACGGCTGGACATCGGCGAAACTCAACGCCTATGATCAACGCTATTACCGGCAATGGATGCACGAATTGCCGCCCATGGTCCAGGTACGCCGCGGCACCATGCTGGACATCCACCACACCCTGCTTCCCCTCACCGCCCGTCTTCACCCGGACCCCGGTCTAATCTTCGCCGCCTCCGCGCCCATCGCCGGCTTCGCTTGCCTGCGGACGCCCTCTCCCCACGATCTCGTCATTCACAGCATCACCCACCTCGTCCATGAGGGTGAGCTTCCGAACGGCCTGCGCGATCTCGTCGATATCGACGGCCTCCTGCGCCATTTCGGCGGCACTTTGGCAGGATTCTGGGAAACCCTGGTGCCTCGCGCCCAGGCTCTGGAACTCGCCGGGCCGCTATTTCTGGGCTTGCATCTGGTCCGGCGCACCTTGGCCACACCGATTCCCGCGGCCGTCCTGGAAGAATCGGCGGCGGCTGGCGCGCCCGGATCCCTGCGCCTTGTGCTCCTCGATGCCCTTTATCGGCATGCCTTGCCGCCGCCCCACGCGAGCTGCCGATCCGCGGCCAGCGAACTGGCCCGCTGGCTGCTCTATGTGCGCGCCCACTGGCTTCGCATGCCTCCCCATCTGCTGGCCATACACCTGACTCGCAAGGCCTGGCGAGGCTGGTTCGAGAAATCCACTCCCGTTCGCGACGAGGACATCCTTCCTGGATAGCGCCTAAGGGCGTTTTCCGGCCTCTTCGAGCAGGGCGTGCAGGTGCGCCACGGGTATTGCGTAGGTAATTCCGGAGGGCTGACTGAGGGCCGCCTCGCGGGTGGCTTTCACGAAGACCATGTTGATGACCCCCAGCACGACTCCGCTTTCCGGGTCATAAACCGGACTGCCGCTGTTGCCTGGGTAAGCCGTCGCGTCCAGCTGGTAGATGCGGAAGGCCCCCGACTGGGCGCGCTTGATCATGATGGCGTTGAGGCCGCGCGCATTCGGGCTCGGCAGGACGATGGGCGGGATCGCCGAGACGATTCCGCGGTGGGAGACGGGGAAGAATCCAAGGACTGAACCGATGGGGAAGCCGGTGAAGGCGATGGACTGTCCCTCCCGGACGAGTTCGTCGGAACCCCCCAGCTTGAGCGGCGGGAGAGGCGGACCCTCGATCTCCAGAACGGCGAGATCGTGCTGGGCGTCCGTTGCCAGCACCCGCGCCCGACGCAGTTGGGAGCCCCCCTCCTGGCCCTGGGAGACCTGCACGGCGATCGTCCCCTCCGTCTCGCCAGAAAGCGAGGCCACCACGTGGGCGTTGGTGGCGACCAGGCGGCCGCTGCCGATTGCGAATCCGGTCCCCCGGATGGTGAAGGGAGGCGCGGCAGCGACCTTGTGCTGGCCGACCGCGACGATGGAGGGCTTGATCCGAGAAACCGTATCGGGCAAGGCTTCCGCGCTGACCGCTCGGCAAGCCAGCAGGGCTACGCCCGCTGCGACCGCCGCGGCCTTCAGCCATGCGGCTGGGCTAGAGGACATCACATCAGCTTGGTCGACCGGATGCGGTGCAATTCCGGCGACGGCTCGGTCACCGTGGCGTCGAAGGGGTGGGCATCGCGGCGGAAAAACTCGACGACCCGCTTCACGTAGCCGCGAGTTTCCTCGTAGGGGGGAACCCCACGATAACGATTGACCGCGCCTTCACCCGCGTTATAGGCCGCCGCCACCAGGGCCACGTCGCCGCGGAAGTAGGCGAGAAGCCAGCGCAGGTAGGCCAGCCCACCGCGGATGTTGTCCTCGGGATCGAAGGGACGCTTGACGTTGAAGCGCGCCGAAGTCTCTGGAATCAGCTGCATGAGACCCTGGGCGTTCTTCGGCGAAACGGCAGCGGGATTGAAATTGGACTCGACGCGAATCACCGCCAGAGCCAGCCGCGGATAGATGCCGTATTGCGGCGCCAGCCGCGCCACCAGTTCGTAGACCTTGCGGGCGTCGGGCGAGGCGGCGGCGACGATCTCGCGGCCGTCGAGATCCTCCGGCGGTTCGGGGTCGATCATGCACTCGGGCTTTTTCCCGGTCATTTCGGCGAAATAGCGAAGCATGCGCTGCGCGTGGGGATGCCCCTGGTCAGCAGCCAGACGGAAGAAATACGCCGCCTGCTCGTCGTCCCGCGTGACGCCGCGCGCATTGGCGAAAATCCAGCCAATGCTGTACTGCGCCTCGCCATCCCCCAGGCGCGCGGCCTCGCAGTAGAGTTTGATCGCTTGATTGACGTCCTTCGCCACGCCTTCGCCGTGTTCAAAGGAGCGCGCTTCGGCACGCAGCTGCTCTCCCTTGTGGGACGACAGCGTCTCTCCCGCCAGCGCCTGCCCAGCCAGGGCAAGCGCTGCCCCCGCCAGGAAGGCGGGGAGGTGCTTGCCGAGGGAGAGGCGAAGGCGCACGGCGTGGTGCCTCACAGCCGCCACAGGGTGGCGCCGGCGGCCGCGAAGGCGACCTGGTCGAACTGGCTCTTGACGTCGATGACGACGCCGCCCTCTTGCAACTTGGCCATGTACTCGCTCACCGGGCGCGCCTTGATTTCCTTGTGGGAGACGGCGGCCACCAGGGCGGCGGCCTTGGGCAGCGCTTCCCAGGAAACCAGATCGACACCGTACTCGTGGCGCGCTTCGGCGGCGTCCGCCACCGGGTCGTGCACGATCACCTTGGCGCCGTAGGATTCGAGCTCGCGGATGACGTCGATCACCCGCGAATTGCGCAGATCGGGACAATCTTCCTTGAAGGTGAGACCGAGGACGACGATGGGCGCGTCCTTGACCGGACGCCCGTTGCGCACCAGGTGCTTGATGGTCTGCTCGGCGACGAACTTGCCCATGCCGTCATTGATGCGCCGGCCAGCAAGGATGACTTCCGGGTGGTAGCCCAGCATCTCGGCCTTGTGGGTCAGGTAATAGGGGTCGACGCCGATGCAGTGGCCGCCCACCAGTCCCGGACGGAAGGGCAGGAAGTTCCACTTGGTTCCGGCTGCCTGGAGCACTTCCAGGGTGTCGATGCCGATGCGGTCGAAGATGATTGCCAACTCGTTCATGAGCGCGATGTTGAGGTCACGCTGGGTGTTTTCGATGACCTTGGCGGCCTCGGCGACCTTGATGCTGGACGCCTTGTACACGCCGGCGACGATGATGTCGCCGTATACGCGAGCCACCAGGTCGAGGGTCGCGGGGGTGTCCCCGGAGACGACCTTGACGATCTTGGTGACGGTGCGCTCCTTGTCCCCCGGGTTGATGCGCTCCGGCGAATAACCGACAAAGAAGTCCTGCTTCCATTTGAGGCCAGAACGCTTCTCGATGATGGGAATGCAGATTTCCTCGGTGGCGCCAGGATAGACGGTGGATTCGAAGACGATGGTCGCCCCCCGCTTCAGGTTGCCGCCGACGAAGTCGGAGGCGCCCACCAGGGGGCTGAAGTCCGGCTGGTGCGCGTCATCCACCGGGGTGGGAACGGCGACGACGATGAAATCCGCCTCGCGGACCACCGCAGGATCGGTGCTCACTTCGAGTTGGGTCGCGGCTTTGAGATCCTCGCTGGACACTTCCCCGGTGGGATCCACGTGGCGGCGGTAGGCCTCCACTTTTTCCGCCGACAGATCGAAGCCCAGGGTGCGGTACTTCTTGCCAAATTCAACCGCCAGGGGCAGCCCCACGTAACCAAGTCCTACAACAGCGATGGTCGTCATCTTTTTCCTCAATGAATAGTCAAACCAAAAACACGAACGGAATCAAAGTTCCTTGATCATTTGTGCCACCTCGGCCTGACGGGGATAGCGATCTCCCAGTTTGGCCAGGGTTTCCAACTGCTTGCGGGCCTCCGCCTTGTCGCCGGATTTCGCCAGGGCACGCGCCAGATTGAAGCGAATCTCGGGTTCGTTCGGCGCCAGATCGACCGCCTTCTTCAGAAGTTCGACGCTGCGCGCAGCGTCTCCCTTCTCCAGCAGCAATACCGCCAGGGTATCCATCAGCGCCGGGTAATTGGGCGCCAGGCCCACCGCCTTCTCGGCAAACTCGATCGCCTTCGGATCCTTCATCTGCCCAAGGGCCCAGGCGAGGTTGTTCAGGATACGCGGGCTGTTCGGCGACAACTCGAGAATGGCTCGATAGTTCTTGACGGCTCCCGCCCAGTCGCCCCTGGAGCTGGCCACCTCCGCCAGATACTGGCGAACGACGACATCCTTGGGATTGTCCTTGAGCCAGGTGGCGACAATTTTTTCCGCCTCAGCCTTGTTACCCGCCTGTTCATAGGAGGCGGCCGCCTTGATCGCCAGCTCGGGTGCCCGCCCTTTCTCCAGGGCGACACGATAACTCTTCGCGGCATCGCCCCAGGCCTTCTGGGAACCCAGGACATCGCCCTCGAAGGAATAGCCATACGGCTCGCCAGGACGCTGCTTCTGGACGTTCTTCGCGGCCGCCAGGGCCTCCCGGTGCTTGCCCGCCTTGACCAGCAGGTAGATCAGCGCCCGCTGGGCGTCGAGGTAGTCCGCCTTGAGTTCCAGGGCCTTGTGCAGTTCGCGGATGGCCTGAGTATCGTCCTTGGTGGCGACACTCACTTCTGCTAGTTTCAGGTAGGGCGTCGGCGACTGGGGTTGCAGGCTGAGCAGCTTGCCGTAGGCGGCCTTGGCCTGATTGAAATCCCCCGCGGCCATCTGGACACGCCCCAAGACGTCGATCAGTTCAGGACGGTCAGGCAGGGCGGAGTTCGCCTCCTGAGCTGCCGCCAGCGCCTTCTTGACATCCTTCGCCTTGAGGTGGGCATCGACGAGGGCAATGCGGGCCGAAACGTCGTTCTGGTTGGCCGCGACGGCCTTGGTGATCCAACCGAGGATCTCGTCCGCCTTGCCGCCGGTACCTGCGATGAGTTCGGCAATGGCCAGGTGGGCGGGAACGTTCTTGGGATCGGCGGCCAGCACCCCTTCGAAGCGACGTCTGGCCTCCTGGGGCTGCTTGGCGAACAGGTCGAGCAGCGCGAGATTCTTGGCCGCCGGGAAGTACGCCGGCTTCAGGGCGATGGCCTTTTCGAAGGCCTTGCGGGCACCGTCAAAATCCTTTTTCGCTCCCAGGATCTCTCCCCGCAGGTTATGCACGGCGGGGTCGTCGGGGCGTTTCTTCTCCAGGCCATCCACTCCCTTCAGCGCCTTGTCGATATCGTTGCGGCGCAGATGGGAAGAAACGATGGCCAGATCGGCGACGGTGCCGCTGTCGCCGGCGGAAATATCCGCCAGTTCGTCGAAGGCCTCGCCGGACTTGCCGCCGGCCATGTGCATCAACGCGAGGCGCGTACGCTTGGCGGGATCCTTGGGATCGATCGCTGTCGCCTTGGTCAGGTACTGCTCCGCTTTCTTGAAATCCTTGAGCTGAACATACACTTCCCCAGCCAATGCCAGCATCGAGGGCGAATCGCCGATCTTGTCCAGAACCGGCTTCAGCGTCTCCAGCGCCTTCTCGGGCTGCCCCATCCGAAGATAGGTCGAGACGAGCAGGCGGCGCGCCAGGGGCAAGCTGGATTCGCCGGACAGGGCCTTGGCCAGGTCGTCCTGCGCCTGGCTGTAGGCCCCCAGCTGATATTCAGTCGCCCCCGAGAGCTGCAATGAGATGGGCGTCGGCCGGATTCCCTTGTGATACTGCTGCAAGGCGTCCCGAGCGCCCTTGAAATCCTTGGACTGGTAGGCGAGCTGCGCTCCCAGGAACTGGGTCTGCGGCGCGCCACCGGCGATCTTGCGCAATTCACCAAGCGCCGCCTTGGCATCGTCGAGCCGATTGGCGCGCAACAGGGTATTGATCAGGGACACATGGGCCGAGAGGAAACGAGGCTTCTGGGCAATGGCCTTGCGATAGGCCGCCACCGCCTCGTCCGGAGAGCGCTCGCCGACCATGATGTCGCCCCTGAGCTTCCAGGCCTCATAGGCATTGGCGTCGCGAGCCAGGATGCCATCCACGATCGCCAGCGCACCGGGCACATCCTTGTCCGTCGTCGCCTTGACCCGGGCGGAGACGAGCAGCGCCGGAATATAGTCCGGCTTGGCTGCGAGGGCGGCGCTCAAGGCGGCCTTGGATGCGTCGATATTGCCGGTCGCGCCATGAGCGATGCTGAGCGCAGTCTGCAATTCCGCCGTCGCATCGGGAGAATTCGCCTTGACGGCGCCAAACTCTTCGACGGCCTTCTTGGGCTCGCCCCGCATGGTCAACGACTTGAGCAGCAGGGGAACCACCTGCTCCGCCGGATACTTGAGATCGAGCGCCTTGCGCAATTCGACCTCGGCCGCCGCAAGACTGCCGTCCTCAAGCAAGGCTTTACCCAGAAGGAAGCGCGCCTCGCCGAGAGAAGGATCCTTCTGCAACGCGTTCTTGAGCTGAATGACCGCTGCCTTGGTGTCGTTCTTGGCGAGAAAATCCTTGGCCGAGGAAACCATTTTTGCGGGATCGTCTCCGCCGCACGCGGCGACAACCAGCAATAGTGCAAGGGCGGAGAGACGGGTGCGGAGCGGGCGATTCATTGTCATGAAATGTTCTTTCCTGATTCGAGGTGACGACGGTTACTTCAAACCAAAACGATGCATCAGGTCGTAGAGCGTGGGACGACTGATGGCGAGCATCTCGGATGCTTTTACCACATTGCCGTTGGCTCTGCCGAGGGCAGCGATGACGGCGCGGCGTTCCGCCTCCTCGCGCACCTTGCGCAGGTCGAGATCCTGCTCCTCGATTTCCCCGCCGCCCCGCAACCCGAGGTCGTCCCGGCAAATGATGTTGCCGTCCGCCATGATGACGGCACGTTTGATGCAGTTTTCCAGCTCCCGCACGTTGCCGGGCCAGGAATGCGCCTCGATGGCCTGCACCGCGTCGTCCCCCAGGGCCATGGCCCCGCGATTCTGCTCGCCGGCAAAGCGCCGCACCAGGGCGTGGGCAAGCAGCGCGGAATCGCCCAGGCGTTCGCGCAGGGGGGGAATATTGATGACGATCTCGGCCAGCCGATAGTAGAGATCCTCGCGAAACTTTCCGTCCTCGATGAGGGAGCGCAGATTCTGGTGTGTGGCGCACACCACCCGCACATCCACCGGAATCTCCTGGCGCCCGCCGATCCGCTCGATGACCCGCTCCTGCAGGAAGCGCAGCAGCTTGGCCTGCAAGGGCAAGGGCAGGTCACCGATTTCGTCGAGCATCAGCGTGCCCTTGTGGGCCGTCTCGATCTTCCCCGGAGTTGTCTTCGCAGCGCCGGTGAACGCCCCTTTCTCGTAGCCGAACAGCTCGCTTTCCAGGAGATTGTCGGGAATCGCCGCGCAATTGATGGCGACGAAACGCTCACCGCGGCGCTGGGATGCCTCATGCACGCCGCGCGCCAGAACCTCTTTCCCGGTACCGCTCTCCCCAAGGAGCATGACCGTCGCGCCGCTACCGGAGACCTTCTCGACCGTGCGGCACAGGCGCAACATCTCCGGGTCTCGGGTGATGAGGCCGTTGAGCGCATCGGGCTGCCGCATCAGCTGCAGGCGCTGATTCTCCTTTTGCAAATCGTAAAGGCGAAAGGCGCGCTCCACCGTCAAGGCCAGCAGATCGGGCTCGAAGGGCTTGGCGAAGAAGTCGTACGCTCCCAGGGCGACCGCCCGAAGGGCATTGGCCTGGTCGTTCTGACCGGTCAACACAATGACCTTGATATCGGGCTCCGCGGCAATCATCTGTTCCAGCAGCCGGAACCCTTCGGAAACCGAATCCGGGTCGGGGGGCAAGCCCAGGTCCATGGTCACCACGGCGGGCTGATGGCGTTTCAACTGCGCCAATGCGCTCTCTCGATCCGAGGCGGTAACCACTTCGTACTGGTCGAAGGACCACTTGATCTGCTTTTGCAGCGCCGGATCGTCCTCGACGACGAGCAGCGGCCGCGATTTCTCGCCGCTCATGGCGCCGCCTCCTGGCGAAGGTCGCCGCGGGACGAGCCGTCGAAGAGCGGCAGGAGCACCGTCACCCGCGTCCCCTTATTCACCTCGCTGTCTACCAAGATCTTTCCCCCGAGTTCGTTGATGTATTGGGAGCTCTCGTAGGCTCCTATTCCCATTCCTGCTTCCTTGGTGGTCTGGAACGGTTTGAAGAGGCGTTCGCGGATGAACTCCGGCGACATTCCGTGACCGGTATCCCCCACCTCAACCAGCGCCTGTCCTCCCTGGCGCTGCAAGCGTATCCAGACCCGCCCCGCCGGGTCCGTGGCATCCAGTGCGTTCTGCACCATATGCCCCAGGACACGCTCCAGGCGTTCCTCATGCCCGCGGGTCCGCAGCGTTTCGGCAACCTCGACCTCGACCTGCCGCCCCTGGGTCGCCTTGCTCTTCTGGATGCGCTCTGCCAGACCTCGGAGATCCACGCCGACCGGCGTTCCGGGTGGCGTGGCTCCTTCCCGCAATTGAAGCATCAATTGCCGCATGCGTTCGACGGAATTTTCCACAGTCATCAGCATGTCTTCTTGAAATTCCGCGTTGTCCTTGTGCTTCTCCGCGTTACGCAACATGAGGGAAAGCTGGGTGACGATATTTTTCAGGTCATGCACCACGAACGCCGACATTCGGTTGAACGCGTCGAACTTGCGCGCTTCAAGAAGCGCCTCGGTGGCCTGCAGCTGGGCGAGGAAGGCGGCCGCCTGGCGCCCCGCGGTTTTGAGCAAATCGTTGACCTCCCAGTTGAGGTCGACCCGCGTGCGGGCGCTGGCGAGAACCACGTAGCCGATCATTTCACCGCGCGCCAGCAACGGCACGATCAGCCAGGCATCCGGAATGTCCATCAACCACTCCGGCAGGGCGAGCCCTTCGTAGCGGCGGGAATAACAGCGATACTCCTCTAGATTGATGACCCAACCGCTGTCGGTCAGGAAGCGGGAAAAATGGGAATCCGCGTCCTCGCCGCCCGCCACTGCCGGCATGTTCCAGCGGGCCGACTGGACAAACGGCCCATTGGCCCCGTCGCGCAACCAGAGCCCGCCACCCGGACTCTCCAGCATCCCGGCAAGCCCCTTGATGACGTGCAGCCCCATTGTCTGGGGAGAGCCCTGCTCGGAAAGGGTCTGGGTGAATTTCAGCCATTCCTCGCGGTAGTCGTAGCGATAGCTGAGAAAGTGCTTGCCCAGGAAGACCCGCACCCTCGCCCGCATCGAGCCGGAGAAGGCGAGGATGCTGAAAGCGAGCAGAGCCACGAAGAGGAGCGCGAACTGAAGCGCCCGCCCCCAGTCGCCGCCGAAATAGCGGACGTAATAGCCGACACCGGCCATGAACAGGAGGTAGCCGCCGGAAAGAAGCAGCGCGAGGGAGTGAAAGGCGACCTTCTGCGACACCCGCAGGCGGGTCGCCCAGTCCCGGCTACGATTCACGGGTAGGGCGAGCAGCGGAACGATGAGGGCGTACGCAAATCCCCGCACGCTGTAAACGTCGGGATCGATGCGCCCGAAGAGCAAGGCGTCCGAGTAGAGGAAAAGATCGTAGATGAAGGCCGCGGCAAGGCCGAGGCAAAGCGGTTTCACGTTCCAGCGGGAATCGGCAATAAGACTGCGGAAAAACTGCTCGACCAGCAGCAAGGCCACGACGACCATGGCCAGCGAAAGGATCAGATAGGCCTTCGCGACCACCAGCAGTACCGCGCCGGAGAGCCAGATCAGCCCACGTACGACGACACCCGCCACGGCGATGACGACCACCCCGGCGATAATGAGACGCGAGGGAGGCGCGGTGCGTTTCTCGCGGGCACTGCCCAGGCCGAGAAGCACAAAGACCAGGCCATACCAGGCTGCATAGCGCAGGGCGTCGACGACCTCCGCCGCCCCACGGTAGGCGCGTTCGCCGGTCAGGAGATTGCCCAGGCAAAGTACCGCCCAGAGGGCGGAGCCGAGGACCGCGGCCATCATCAGCAGCGTCGCGACGCGCCCCTCGGAGGCTTGGCCACGCCGACTCAGCAGGTAGCCGAACAGGAGTACGTAAGAAGCGGCGGCCAGGCCGTAGCCCCAGGCCGACAGTGTGGTCGTGCTGGCATCCATGGGTCAGTCGGCTTCCCGGACGGCAAAAGCGGCGTGGGTGGGCAGCGGAAAAGCTTCCCGGCACGACTCCCGGCCGCTCCTGAAACGCGCCACCGGCTCCCCCGTGGGCATCCTCCTGGGCATCTCGCACTCCTGACCGGATTACTGCGCGCCCTTGGCCGTCAGGACCACACCGACGGTCTCGAAGAGCACGAGCAGATCGAGGAAGAGAGTGTGATTTTTGACGTAGTAGAGGTCATATTGCAGTTTCTCCGCCGAATCCTCGACCGAAGCTCCGTAGTGATAGCGCACCTGCGCCCAACCGGTCACACCGGGCTTGACACTGTGGCGGACGGCGTAGAAGGGAATCTCGCGGGTCAGTTGATCGACGAAGAATGGGCGCTCCGGGCGCGGCCCGACAAGGCTCATGTCGCCATTGAGAACGCTGATCAACTGCGGCAGCTCGTCGACGCGCAACTTGCGTATGATGCGCCCGACCCGGGTCACTCGGGAATCCCCCGAAGTGGCCCAACGGGGTTTTCCGTCCTTTTCCGCGTCGGTCCGCATGCTGCGGAACTTGATCACGTTGAACAGGCGCCCATTGAGGCCGACGCGTTCCTGCCGATAAAAGACCGGCCCGCCGCTCTCCAGGATGATGATGAGCATGGTGAGGAGCATGACCGGCGCCGCGAGAAGCAGAAGGATGGCGGCGCACGCAATGTCGAATGCCCGCTTCACCACGCTGCGCATGACATCCTGCCTGAATCCGTCGCCGAAGATGAGCCAACCGGCGTACAGGGAATCGAGGCGAATCTGACCCAGCGTTTGCTCGAAATGGCTCGCGAGGTCGAGCACGCGGATGCCGGCCAGCTTGCAGTCGAGCAGTTCGCGCAAGGGAAGTGCGCCGCCCCGGCGCTCGGTCACCGCGACGACGATTTCGTCCACCTTGAGTTCGCGGGCCGTATCGGTCAAAGGCTGCCGTGTCGGAAGCACCTGATCCGCCGCCACCACAACCTCCTCCTCATTCGAGGCGGGGTAGAACCCGACGACCAGGGCAGCCGGATCGGACTTGTTCAGGGCCTTGCGAACCGCCTGAGCCTTGGCCCCCACGCCGAAGACAAGGATACGGCGCACCAGCATCTGGGTCGGCGCCGCGTGGGCATTGCTGACCCGATTGACCAGCATGCCGAACACCGCCGACATGGCTGAAAGTTGAAGGAATTCGCGACTGACGGCGGCCACGGGGAGAAGCACGAAGAGTCCGTAGGCCAGCGGAACCGCCAAGTAAAGCGAGAGCACGGCTCGCGCCCGGGTCTGGTGGATGGTGCGTCCGTGAAAGCGCTGGTAGAACCCGAGCCAGGCGTTCAGCAGGAGCATGGTCAGCGCGAGAATGACTGAATAGATGAGCACCTGCGGCAAGTCGATCGGCAGCCCGGCACCGATCCACAGCACCGCAATGAGCATCGCCACCAACACGAAAGAGAAATCGAACAGGATTTGGAAAAGCGTAGGCCACCGAACCCAATGATTGAACACCCTGACCACTTGTAACTCCGAGGCTTTGCGCGCCGAACCCGGCGCGCTCTGTCGTTCGCAGACCCCTTTGCCCTCCCGCCAGCCTGGAAGACGAAGGACTCCCTGTCCTAGGGAAGCCGCAGTGACGGCTCCCACCCAATCTTGGACGAAATGGTAGGTTTTCAGCGGGATTCGGGGCGAGGCATTATTTCACGCCCCCCGGGAAATGCCGGGCCACGGGCCGTGACGGGAAAATCCGCTCGCCACCGGACGCAACGGGCGGCGCATCTGCCATGGACATGTATTATTTCACGCGCACAATCGCCGACTCCGTGTACCCTTGCGGGGCTCGAACGGGCCGCTCGGCGGGGCGGGACAAGGACCCTCCAAGACCTCCACCCGCCGACTTCCAGATGGGGTGCGCGATTGTACCCCAGGGACGCGAAGCCCGGAAAACCTTGCTATGCTTGCCGCTTTTTCCTGCAGGGTGAGCCCCCCGGATTGCCGGAGCCTTGCCAAAGCGGCAGAACCATTTTTTGTTGATCTATCGATGAAACCTGAAATTCCCGGATACCCGCTCGATTCATCCGGAAAACCGGTGATCGGACTGAGCGATGATGCGCTGTACGGCTACGCCCACCTCATCCGCCTGACCGAAACCCTCATTCTCGATCTCTTCAGCCGCGGACTGCTGTCGGGAACCACCCACACCTGCATCGGCCAGGAACTCTGCCAGATGAGCGTCGTGCGCGCCCTGGCCGACCCGGACGATGTGGTGCTCTCGAACCACCGCAACCACGGTCATTTCCTCGCCTATTCCGGTCACTTCCTCGGTCTGGTGGCGGAAATCATGGGCCGGAAAGCGGGGGTCTGCGGCGGTTACGGGGGCAGTCAGCACATCGCCTATCGCCATTTCCACAGCAACGGCGTGCAGGCCGGCATGACCGGAATCGGCACCGGACTGGCGCTGGATCGAAAACTCTCGGGCAGCGACGGCATCGTCGCGATCATGATCGGCGACGGCACGCTCGGCGAGGGCATGTTGTACGAGAGCATGAACCTGGCCGCCATCTGGAAAGCGCGGGTTCTCTTCGTCGTCGAAAACAACGGCATCGCCCAGACCACCTACACCCACGAAACCGTGGCCGGCAGCATCGAGGGACGCGGACAGGCTTTCGGGTTGCGCACTTGGCGGCTGGACGACAGTGCCCCGGACTTTTCCGCCGCGGTGGCCGGCGTCGTCGCCGCAATGCGCTGCGGCGAAGGTCCCGGCATGCTGGTCATCGATACCCGACGCCTGGGCCCCCACAGCAAGGGCGACGATCTGCGCAGCGCCGATGAAAAGGAATTCATCGCCCGCCGCGATCCGGTCGCGGCCCTGGGCCAGCGGCTCGACCCCGAGCTGCGAGCCGAAATCGAGGCGCGCAACTCGGCCTTCCTAGCCCGGGTCGAGGAACTCGCCCTGGCCTCGCCCGAGGCCAGCTTCGACCGCGTGCCGGAAAACGGCCTGCGCCCCGCCGAAAAAACTGGCATCGCCTCTTTCCGGTCGCAAGCCAAGAACGTGCGGCAGGGAATCAACGACGCCCTGCGCCACCTGCTCGCCAACGATGCGCGCAGCGTCGTCCTCGGCGAAGATCTGCACGAACCCTACGGAGGTGCCTTCAAGGTCACCGCCGGCCTGTCCGCGGATTTCCCCGGGCGTGTCATTTCCACCCCCATCAGCGAGGCCGGCATCACCGGCGCCGCCGTCGGTCTGGCGCTCGCGGCGCGACGTCCGATCGTGGAGATCATGTTCGCCGACTTCCTGACCCTGTGCATGGACCAGATTTACAACCATGCCGTGAAATTCCCGGGAATGTTCGACGATTGCAGCGTCCCCCTCATCGTCCGCGCCCCCTGCGGCGGGCGCCGCGGCTACGGTCCGACCCACAGCCAGAGCCCGGAAAACCTCCTGGTCTCCGTCCCCGGTCTGACGGTCGTCTACGGCAGCCATCGCCACGCCATCGGCCAGCTGCTGGTCGATGCCGCCACTCGCTGGCCCAATCCCACGGTTTTCCTGGAGCACAAGCTGCTCTACGGAGAATCTCTGGATGCGGGTGACTACACCGTCGTGCCGCCCGATGCGGCCGACGCGGGCAGCACGCTGTTTCCCACCCTGCGCCAGGGCTCGACGGCACCCGACCTGACCCTGGTCGGATTCGGCGGCATGCTCCCCTACGTCGAGAGAGCCGCCCGCCGGTTGGCGGACGAAGAGGAACTCGAAGTCGAAGTCCTGGCTCCCGCCCTGCTCAGCCCGCTGCCGCGCAACACGCTGCTCGCCGTGCTCCTGGAGCGCCCGCGCATCGTCGTGGTCGAGGAATCCCACCACGAGTTCGGCGTCAGCGCCGAACTGCTGGCCAGCCTGGCGGAAGCCGGCTACCGCGGCAGCGTGATCCGCCTCGGCCTGCCTCCGGTGCCCATCGCCGCGGCCCGCAGCCTGGAACGCGCCCAGTTGATCGACGAGCAGGTCATCATCGACAACGTCCTTGAATTGTTTTGACTGAAACGGAATTTGCCATGGCTTCACCAATCCACGTTCCGCGGGTGAACAACAACGACGACGAGGTCAAGCTCGTCGGCCTCAACGTCGAACCGGGATCCCGCATCGAGAAGGGCCAGGTCGTGGCCCAGGTGGAAACCGACAAGGCCGTCGTCGATGTGGAGTCCACCGCGGCGGGCTTCGTCCTTGCCGTGCAGGGCGAACTCGAACAGGTTCTGCAGGTGGGCTCGGTGCTTCTCTGGGTGGGCAAGACCGCCGACGAGCCGATTCCCGACGCCGGCGCCGAGGCTTCCGGCGGATCGCCGGCCGAAGAAGGCGCTGCCCCCACCGCACGGGCGCGCATCCTGCTCGCCGAGTACGGCCTGCAGGCCGCCGACGTCCCCTGCTCGGGGGCGCGCCTCTCCGCCGCCGACGTCGAGGCCCACGTCGCCCGCGCCGGCCTCGCCCGGCGCAGCCCGGTGGCGACGAAGGCCGCGGCGGCGCCTGATTCCGCCCCCGCCGAGCCGGGCGCCCGGCTCGCCCTCTCCGGCGAGGAAAAGGGCATGCTGGCCACCGTCCTGTGGCATCGGGACGTGGCCGTCCCCGGCTACGTGGAAGTGCGCTACGACGCCGCCCCCTGGGACGAACTGGCCCGCGACTACGGCGCCCGCCACAAGCTGCTCCTCAATCCCCTGTTGCCCCTGCTCGCCTGGCGGGTGGTCGAACTCGCCGTCGAGACGCCACGCCTCAACGCCACCCTGGTCGGCCGCGAGCGCCACGAGTACCGCGACGTCAATCTCGGATTCACCGTCCAGGCGGGAGCCACCCTGTACCTGACCGTCGCCCGTGACGCCGGGCGGAAGACGCCTCTGGCCTTCGTGCAGGATCTCATCGACCTGCAAAGGCGTGCCGCGGCCCACAAGCTGGCCCCCGAGGAAACCCAGGGCGCCACCATTGCCTTCTCCAGCATGGCGCGCTGGAAGGTCGAGCGCCACATGCCCATCCTGCCGCCCCACACGGCGATCATGGTCGCACACACCGTGGGCGCCGACGGCGCCGGTGTCCTCGGCGCTTCCTACGATCATCGCGTGCTGAACGGCTCTGAGGTCGCCGCCTTCCTGCGCAAGCTGTGCACGCCGCCCCGCCTGGATCAATCAACCTAGAGAACCCCATGAACCTCGACAAGAGCGCCATTGTTGCGGCCATCAAGGCCAAGATCGTCGAAATCGCGCAAGTGCTGGGCTGTGACGCCACTGACCTGGGCAACGACGAAATCATTCCTGCCACCGGCTACATCGATTCCGCCGGCCTCCTCGACCTCATCGCCTGGTACGAAGCCGAATTCGCCATCGCGGTGGGCGGTGACGAGTTCACCATCGACAACCTCGGCACCCTCGACGCCATGGCCGATTTTGTCCTGCGCAAGAAGGGCATTGCCTAGGATGCAGTTCGCCCTGCCCGCCCGTTCCCGGCCCTGGCCCGTCGAGGCAGGATTCCCGGACGCCTCCGGCCGGCCGGAGGTCTAGGCCATGGCCTCCCTTCCCGCCCCGGCGCACCCGGGGCTGCTTCCGTTCTTTCTCGACACGCCGGGCGGACGCCTCTTCGCCGTCCATCACACGCCTCCCGCCGGGGTATCGGTACGCGGCCAGGTGCTCTGCGCACTCCCCTTCAACGAGGAGATGAACCGCTGTCGCAGCATGGTCAGCCAGCAGGCCACCGCGCTGGCCCTGCAAGGCTACGGCACCCTCGTTCTCGACTATTGCGGCACCGGCGACAGCGCCGGCGACTACCGCGACGCCCGCTGGGACATCTGGCTGGACAATTTGCGCTCCGGCCTCGCCTGGCTGAAGGAGCAGCCCGGCGGCTGCCGCCTGCTCTGGGGCATCCGTCTCGGCGCCCTGCTGGCGGCTGAAATCCTGGCCACCGACGCCCCCCCGGGAGTGGCCCTGGCCGTCTGGCAGCCGGTGACCGACGGCAAGCTCCACCTGACCCAGTTCCTGCGGGTGCGCATCGCCGCCGCGCTCGACCGGCCGGACCTGCCCAAGGAGACCACCGCCGGCATGCGCGAGCGCTTCGCGGCCGGCGAGGGCGTGGAAATCGCCGGCTACGAAATCCACCCCGAACTCGCGCGGCAAATGGACCGCAAGAAACTCGCCAGCGTTGTGCCCGCGGCCGGGACTCCCTGTCTATGGCTGGAAAATGGCGGCGAAGACGCCGTCCTGCCGCCGGCCAGTCAGGCGGTGGTGGATGGCTGGCTGGCCGGCGGCGTCGCCGTCAGCCCCCGTATTTTCCAGGGCCCCGCCTTCTGGCAACTGCACGAACGAGTTCTGGCGCCCAAGGCCATCGACGAAACCATCGCCTGGTTGCAAAGCGTGGAGACCCGACCATGAACCAGGAGGCCATCGCCTTCGACTGCCAGGGCAGCACCCTGGTCGGCATCCTGCACCGGCCCGAAAAGCCTGCCCGCCGCGGCATCCTCATCGTCGTCGGGGGCGGCCCGCAGTATCGCGCCGGCGGCCATCGCCAGCTGGTCCTATGGTCACGGCGCCTCGCGGCCGAAGGCTATCCGGTGTTCCGTTTCGACTATCGCGGCATGGGCGACGCCCAGGGCGAGTTTCGCGGATTCGAGCACATCGACCAAGACATCGACGCGGCGATCGCTGCGTTCCGGAATCAAGTCCCCGACCTGGAAGAACTGGTGCTATGGGGCGAATGCGACGCCTCGTCGGCCATTCTCTTTTACGCCCACCGCAACCCCGCCGTCGGTGGCATCGTCCTGCTCAACCCCTGGGTGCGAACCGAAGCCGGTGAAGCCCGGGCGATCCTCCGCTTCTACTATCTCCAGCGCCTCACCCAGGCGAGTTTCTGGAAGAAGGTCCTGAGCTTCAAGTTCAACCCCTTCGCCTCCCTCGCCTCCGCCCTCGGTCTTCTCTCCCGGGCCCGGGCCAGTGCCGCGACGAAGCCCGCGGCAGAAGCCGCCGACACATCGCCGCCCCGCGACGCGCCGCTCCCGCAACGTCTCCTCCACGGCATGACGCGCTTTTCCGGCAAGGTCATGCTGGTGATGAGCGGGCGTGACCTCATCGCCCGGGAATTCGACGACCTGGTGAAAACCTCGCCGGCCTGGCAGTCCGAATTCGCGCAAAAACCCGTCAGCCGCTTCGATTTCGCCGAAGCGGACCACACCTTCTCCTCCGCCGCTCAGCGCGACCAGGTCGTCACCTGGAGCCTGGCGTGGCTGCGGAGCTGGTGACCCACCGCCTGCAGAGTCCCTCATGTCCCGCCCCGTCATCGAGCCCGTCACCACCGCCAGCCTCGGCGAATTCGCCCAGTTCCTGCACGAAAACCTTTCCCGCGAGCAGAGCCCGGCCGAGTGGGCGCGCCGTCTCGCCACCCCCTGGCTGGCCGATCAGCCCAATCACGGCTTCGTGCTGCGCGACGAGGGCCGCATCGTCGGAGGTATCGGCGCCATCTACGCCCTGCGACGCATCGCCGGCCGTGAGGAGCGCTTCTGCAACATCACCAGTTGGTGCGTGCTGGACGCCTACCGCCAGCAGAGCATGCGGCTGGCCATGGCGGTCATCGGCCAGCCGGGCTTCCACTACACCGATTTCTCGCCCACCAAGGTGGTGGCGGGCACCCTCCAGTTTTTCAAGTTCCGCGCCCTCGACGATCGCCAGGCCGTGCTCCTCAACCTGCCGGGAATCGCCGCCGGCAGCCGGGTTCTCTGCGAACGCCGGGCCATCGAGGAGGCACTCGATGGCGAAGCCCGCCGCGTCTATCTCGACCACGCCGATTTCCCCTGGCTGCGGCAGCTCCTGCTGGGCAAGCCCGGGGATTGGTGCCACATCGTCTACAAGCCCCGCCGCTTCAAGCGCCTGCCGGCGGCCGGCATCATCCACGTCAGCGATGGCGCCGCCTTCTGCCGCCACTTCCGTGCGCTCGCCGGCCACTTCCTGGCCCGCGGCCTGGTGACCACCCATGTCGAGTGCCGCCGCCTGCCCCGCCTGCCCTGGCCCGCAGCGGTGCGCACCGGTTTCAACCCGAAGATGGTGCTGAGCAGCACCCTGAAGGACGACGACGTCGATTATCTCTACTCCGAGACCGTCGCCCTCGACCTTTGACGCCCCCCGCCGGACCCGCCATGAAGAAGCTTCTGATGATCGCCTACCACTACCCCCCGGTGAAGGGGAGCAGCGGTATCCAGCGCACCCTCAAGTTTTCCGCCTACCTGCGGGAACACGGCTGGGAGCCGATCATCCTGACGGTGCACCCGCGGGCCTACGCCCAGGTGTCCGACGACCAGATGGGCGAAATCCCGTCCGGCATGGTCGTCGAGCGTGCCTTCGCCCTCGACACCTCGCGCCATCTCGCGCTCGGCAAGCGCTACCTGGGCTGGATGGCGCAGCCGGACCGCTGGGCAAGCTGGACCCTGGGGGGCGTCTGGAGCGGCATGAAACTCATCCGCCGCCACCGCCCCGAGGCGATCTTCTCCACCTACCCCATCGCCACCGCCCACCTGGTCGGACTCGCCCTCGCCCGCCTCTCCGGACTGCCGTGGATCGCCGACTGCCGCGATTCGATGACCGAACCCGGCTACCCCACCGACCCCCTCACCTGGAAGACCAATCGCCGCCTCGAACAGGCCATGGTCCGCCACTGCGCCCGCGCCATCTTCACCACCCGTGGCACCCTGGACATGTACGCCGAACGCTACCCTACGATCCCGGCGAAACGCTGGGCGATCATCGAAAACGGCTACGACGAGGAAAATTTCCGCGCCGCCGAGACCGGCGTCCAGGCCCCGCCCCCGGGCTCCCGCCCCCGCATCACCCTCGTGCACGCCGGCATCCTCTACCCGGCGGAGCGCGATCCGCGCCCGTTCTTCGCCGCCCTGGCGCAGTTGCGCGACCGCGGGGCGGTCCATGCCGGCAATCTGCGGGTCGTGCTGCGGGCTTCAGGCAACGAGGGGGAATACGGCCGCATGCTGGAGGCGCTCAAGCTCACCGATTTCGTGGAACTCGCCCCGCCCGTGGCCTACCGCGACGCCCTGCGGGAAATGCTGGAGGCCGACGGCCTCCTCCTCTTCCAGGGCAGCATGTGCAATCACCAGATACCGGCCAAGCTCTACGAGTATTTCCGCGCCGGCCGCCCCCTCTTCACCGTCGCCGATCCGCTGGGCAACACGGCGGAAGCTGCCCGCGCCGCGGGGGCCGACGCCATCGCCCAGATCGCCGATTCGGCCGACATCGCGACCCGCCTGGAAGCCTTCCTGGACGGACTGCGCCGCGGCGCGGTGGGCGGGGTCGCCCCCGACGTGGCGGCGATGAATTCCCGCAAGGCGCGCACGGCCGAACTGGCCGCCCTCCTCGCCGACGTGGTCGGCGGCTCCGGCCGCTGAGCGAGGAGGCGCCGTGCCCGTCGCCTCCCTCCGGCGCTCAGCCTGCGAGCTTGGCGCTCACGAATTCGAGCAGGGTGCCGAAGGTCTGGAAGACGGCTCCGTCGATTTCATCGTCCTCGACGGAAAATCCGAAGCGATCCTCGAAGGCGGTCAGCACGGCGACGACGCCGATGGAGTCCACTTCCGGGACGGCGCCCAGGAGCGGCGTGCTTTCGGTGAATTTGGCGGCGCGCCCCTCCAGGTTGAGGGTTTCGTCGAGCAATTTGATGAGTTCGTGTTTGATATCCAAGGTTCTTCCTTTGGCCGCAAGAAGGACGGGAACCGGCGGGCAAGACGGCCCGTCGGCGCCGGGGCGAGGGATTATAACCGCAGGGTTGCGGCCCTCCGCGTGAGAATCCTCACGACTGCGCCGGCAGGGCGGCGGAACTGCTGATCCGACCCATGCTCTTCAATTCCTACGAATTCCTGCTGGTCTTTCTGCCCCTCGCCCTCATCGGCTACTTCGTCCTCGGGCGCCGCTCGGCGACCGCCGCCGCCACCTGGCTGGCCATCGCTTCGCTCGCCTTCTACGGCTGGTGGGACGTTCGCTACCTGCCCCTGCTGGGGGTCTCGATCGCCTTCAACTACCTGCTGGGCGGCGCCATCGCCCGCGCCTCGGGAACCCCCCGCGCCAACCCCCTGCTCGCCTTCGCCATCGGCGTCGACCTCGCGGCGCTCGCCTGGTACAAGTACGCGGGATTTTTTGCCGGCTCCGTCAACGCGCTCTTCTCGGCGGGCCTGCCGGTACCGGAAATCGTCCTGCCCCTGGGCATCTCCTTCTTCACCTTCACCCAGATCGCCTACCTGGTCGATGCCTGGGCCGGCAAGGTCAAGGAAACGCGTCCCGTGCATTACGTGCTCTTCGTGTCCTACTTCCCGCACCTGATCGCCGGGCCGGTGCTGCACCACGGGGAAATGATGCCGCAGTTCGACCAGCGGCGAAATTACGGCCCGCGCCTCAACAACTTCATCATCGGCGGCAGCATCTTCGTCTTCGGCCTCTTCAAGAAAGTGGTCATCGCCGACAACCTCGCCCCCAATGTGGGCATCGTCTTCGAGCAGACCGCCAATCCTTCCCTGCTGGTCGCCTGGGGTGGAGTGCTCGCCTATACCTTCCAGCTCTATTTCGACTTTTCCGGCTATTCCGACATGGCCATCGGCCTCTCGCGTCTGTTCGGCGTGCGCCTGCCCCTCAATTTCAACTCTCCCTACAAGGCGACGTCGATCACCGATTTCTGGCGCCGCTGGCACATGACCCTCTCCCGCTTCCTGCGCGACTATCTCTACGTTCCCCTGGGAGGCAACCGCAAGGGCAAGGCGCGGCGCTACGTCAATCTCCTCGCCACCATGGTGCTTGGCGGTCTCTGGCATGGGGCGGGCTGGACCTATGTCCTGTGGGGAACGCTGCACGGCCTCTACCTCTGCATCCACCACGCCTGGAGCGCCCTCGCCGGCGGCTGGCGCCTGCCCCGCCCCTTGGCCGTCGCCCTCACCTTCCTGGCGGTGATCGTCGGCTGGGTCTTCTTCCGCGCCGCCAGCCTGCCGCAGGCCCTCGACATCCTGGCCGGCATGGCCGGGATGCACGGCGTCGCCCTGCCCGACGCGCTCGCCTCCCGCCTGGGACCGCTCAAGGACAGCCTGGGCGCCCTGGGGGTCGATTTCTACCTCGGCGGCGGCGCCCAGTTCGTCTCCACCTGGGTCGGTGTTGCCTTCGCTGCGGGCATCGCCTTCGCCCTGCCCAACACGCAGGAATGGCACCGCCGCTTCGCTCCGGCCCTGGAAGCGGTGACCGCAGGCCGCCACGGGGCCCACCTGCGGCTCAGCGGCGTCTGGGCCAGCGGGCTGGGACTGGCCTTCGCCCTCTGCTTCGTCATGCTGTCGCAGCCCTCCGAATTCCTCTACTTCCAGTTCTGAACGTGACCGCCCCCGTTCGCCGCCGCTTCGCCCGCCTCGTCGCTGCCACGGCGCTGATCGCCCTGCTGGCGGTGGCTGTCTTCAACCGTCTTGCCGATCCCTACGGCCTTTACGACGGGCCGCGCTGGGCGGGATTCAACGCCCTCAAGGCGCGCCCCGACCTCAACCTCGGCGACATCAAGCTGGCCGGCGCCCTGCGCGCCCGCCCGGACGCCCTCATCCTCGGCAATTCCCGCGCCGACATCGGCTTCGATCCGCGCACCCTGGCCTCCCTCGGCTGGGGCGAACGCCCTTTCAACCTGGCCGTGCCCGGTTCGGGCATCGAGACCAACCTGCAACACCTGGAAACCCTCCTGGATGCCGGGCTCAGCCCCCGCCGGCTGCTCGTCGGTGTCGAGTTCATCGACTATCTCCAGCGCCGCGGTGCCACACCCGCCGCCCCGGCCGCCGCACCCCCGCCCTGGGAGCGCCGCCTCCTCAAGCTGCGCCTGCAGGAGCTGTTCACCTTCACCGCCCTCAAGGACAGCCTGGCCACCGTCGCCGCCCAGGGCCGCGACGATACGCCGGTGCTGCGCGACGACGGCTTCAATCCCCTGCGGGACTACGCCGCCCAGGCCCGCAGGGACGGCTACTTCGCCTTCTTCCGCCAGCGCGGCATCGAGAACGCCCGCCGCTTCAGGACCAGCGAAGCGCCGGCCCGCTGGGAGGAAACCCCGGACTACCAGGCCCTCGACCGCCTGCTGGGCATCGCCAGGGCAAGAGGCATCAGCGTCGACCTGGTGATCTACCCCTACCACGCACAGATTCTGGGGCTTTATCGCCATTACGACCTGCTGGAGTCCTTCGAATCCTGGAAGGCCAGCGTCGCCGCGCTGCGGCTGCGACACGCCGAAGCCGGCACCCGCGTTCGCCTGTGGGACTGGTCCCTTCCGGACGAACGCAACAGCGAGGCCATTCCGGCCGCCGGCGACCGCCGCACGGCGACCCGCTGGTACTGGGAAGCCGGGCACTTCAAGTCGGCTTTGGGAGACGAACTCCTGCGTCGCATGCGCACCGCCGACCGCCCAGAACCCCTGCCCGCAGCAGGCCGCTTCGCTCCCGTGTCCCTGTCCACCTCCGTCGCTACGCTCTTCGCCAGTCGCCCCGACCTGGCGCGTGACATCGCCGAAATCACCGTCCCGCTGCAAGGGAAGACACCATGACCCACACCGTCCGCTCGTCCATTCGCCGCGTCGCCCCGCTCGTCGCCCTCTGGGCGGGCCTTCTCGCGTGCCCCTTCCTTGCCGCCGCCCCCGTGATCGACGCGGAGAAGGACTGGGCCGAACGCTCCCGCGCCGCCGGGGTGCTGGTCGCCGAAGGTTTCGACGACATCCGCGCCTGGGCGCGTTACAGCTGGGACAAGGCAAACTGCAACTCCGCCTATCAGGTGCGCGTCGGCGGCAGCCTGGCCGGCTGTCGCACCAACGCCTGGGATTCCGGGATGCGCGCCTCGGGCAAGGGATCGCTGCGCTTCGACATCCTGCCGCGCAGCGGCGAAGGTGGCGGCGGCAATATCGTCATCCCCTTCGGCGATTTCGCCAGCCAGCAGTTCGGTGCCGAGAGCGATCTCTGGATCTCCTGGCGGCAGCGCATGGACGCCCGCTTTCTCGCCGGATTCCGCACCAAGGAAGGGCGCATCGCCAACGCCAAGCAGGTCATCATCGGCCAGGGGGACATTCCGGCCGGACCCGGCGGCAAGCCGGTCGACGGGCAGGCCTGCAACGAAAATCAGATCGTCGTCGTCGCCTCCACCCCCCAGAACGGCGCCGCCCACCCCATCGGCTACATCGAGTGCGCCCGTTACCGCCCCTTCGAGCAGGCCCTGCGCGCCGGGCAGTACCTGGGGGATGCCCGCGGCAGCACGGCGATCACCCGCCAGAACATGCGCACCGACGCCAAGGGTCGCGCCACCTGCGTCGGCTGGCCGGCCCACCTCGACCAGAGCGGCTGCCTCAGTTACCGCGCCGACGAATGGATCACCTACCTGGTCCACCTGCGACTCGGCCCCGCCGGCCGCGGCGGCGGCGGCACCGGCACGCCCGGCTTCGTCGACTCCACCTATGAGCTCTACGGCGCCTACGCCGGTGAGGATTTCCGTCTCCTGCACCGGCAGGCCGGCATCGTCATTCCGCGCGGCCAGTACTACGTCGGCGGCGATCCGGCCGAGCGCTCCTCCTATCGTTCCGGCTGGACGCCCAGCAACGCCCACCCGGAGGCGAAGTACGGAAAGCTCTGGCTCTTGCCCTACATGACCGCCAAGGATCCGGGTGAGGATTCCGGCAAGGGCACCACCTGGTATGACGAAGTGATCATCTCCCGCTGCCGCATCGCGGCGCCCGGACATCCCCTGCGGGATCCCTGCGCCCGTATGGCCGATCCCCAGCGGCCCAGCGCGCAGGGGGCCGGGACGCCCGCCGCGGAAACCCCGGCAAAGCCCCCCGCCCCGGCGAGCCCGGCGGCGCCGGCCCCGCGGGCCACACCGCCCGCGCCCGCACCCAAGCCCCAGACAAACGCCACCGACACCCCCGCCGCCGGAACGGCTCCCGCGCTGCCCGCCGGAGGGCGAGTCGCCGGCCCCCTGTTGGGTCCGCTGCGCAATCTCAAACCCGGCGAATGGCTGGAGATCGCCCATACCGATCTCGCCCGCGACGCCGTCGATGCCTGCCGCCTGCCGGCCATCGCGGCGGCCTACGACCGCATCGGAAACGGCCTCGTCGGCTGCAATCGCGAGGCCATGCTCGCCTTCAGCGGCGGCGCCTGGGACAGCAAGAGCCATCGGCTTCTGGTCTGGGGAGGCGGCCACACCGGCTATGCGGGCAACGAGATCTACGCCTTCAGCGTCCCCACCGGTCGCTGGGAGCGCCTGAGCGAACCTACGCCGCCGGTGCTCGAAGTCCGCTACGACAAGGAATCCAGGAAGCTGGTCGGCGAAGATCCACCCTGGCGCGATCCCAATTACCCGCCGACGCCGATCTCGGTCCACTCCTACGACCAACTCGCCTACCTGCCGCAGCAGAACCTTTTCTTCGCCGCCGGCGGCTCCACCTTCAGCGGCAACGGCTTCGCCACCGCCAAGACCTGGCTCTTCGACCTCGGCAAGTCCGACGCCAGCGGCTGGAGCGAGGCCGAGCCGATGCCCGGCAAGGCCTATGGACTCTACGAATACAACATGGCCACCGCCTACGACCCGGTTTCCCGGCGGGTGGTCATGCGCGGCTACAGCCAGGCGGCCAGCTTCGATCCGGCGACCCGCGACTGGACGGTGACCAACAAGTCGCTCGCCTCCCGGCGCCTGGGATCGGTCGGCGAGATCGACCCCAAACGGCGCCTCTTCGTGCTCATCGGCGGCGGCGCGGCCGAGGTGCATGCCGTCGGACCGAAGGGGGAACTGGGGGCTGCAAAACCCCTCGACGCGACAGGCGACCGGGAAATCGAGCGCTGCTACGGCCCCGGACTCGAATACGACTCGCGCGCCGAGCGTCTCGTCGCCTGGTGTTCCGGCGGCGAGGTCTATGTGCTTGAGCCCGAACCCCGCCGCTGGGTCAAAGTGGCCCCCGCCAGCGCCGTCTTCCCCGGCCCCGCGACGGCGCAGACGCGGGGTACCTGGGGGCGTTTCCGCTACATGCCCGAGTACGACGCCTACATCGTCGTCAACGGCCTGCACCAGAACGTCTTCCTGTACCGCCTCGCCGCCCCGCGCCCCTGATCCGACGCCCCCATGTCATCCCGCCTGCGATCCCCTTCCCTGCTCTTCGGCCTGCGGCTCCTCTTCGCCCTGGCCGCCCTGACCGCCCTCTGGCTCCCCGAATTCCTGCACAGTCGCGTGGTGGTGAGCCCACCCGACCCGGCCACCCTTGCCGCCGCGCGCACCACGCCCTCGGCCGCCGTGCTCGCCGAGATCGGCGATATGTCCCTGGCCGTCGGACTCGGCCTTGGCGACGGCGAGACCCTGGCGGTGGCCGAGGAAATTCTCGCAGGAAGGCTGCGCGCTCCGACCTACCTCGACCAGCCGCTCAAGCTTGCCGCCTATCCGCAGGACTTCGAGACCGGCCCCCCGACGCTGCGCCTCGCCCTGGCCAGCCTGGCCGTCGAGGATCGCCTCGTGCGGGCCTACGAAATCAGTAAGGATCGCCGTTTTCTCGACGCCGCCCTGCGCCGCATCGAGAGCTTCGCGGCCCACGAGTCGAGCCGCTGGATCGATCACGGCTTCCTCTGGAACGACCATGCGGTCGCCGCCCGGGTCGCCGTCCTGGCGAGGCTCTGGCGCCACGTGCGCGAACGGGACGACGTCGGCGAGGCGAGCGGCCGCGCCATCCTCCGCCTGGCGGCCTACTGCATCGAATTGCTGAGCCGGCCCGACCACTTCACCGCCCGCACCAACCATGGGGTCATGCAGAACATCGGTCTGCTGCAACTCGCCGCCGCCTTTCCCTCCCTCGATCCGGAGCGCCGCCTGGCCAAACTCGCCATGCAGCGGCTGGAGATGCAACTGGGTTTTTACGTCTCTCCCGAAGGATTCATCCTCGAACACTCGGCCGGCTACCACGCCCACGGCAGCGAACTGCTCGCCATGGCCCGCCGGCTGGCCGAGATGAACGGCAGCGCGCCGCCCAAGGCGCTGGTCGAGGCCGGCGCACACAGCCACGACATCCTCCAGCTTCTTCGCCGCCCCGACGGCAGCCTGCCCGCCTTCGGCAACACCGATTTCGCCGGCTCCTCCGCGGAGCACACGGAAATCCCCGCCCCGCCGCCCGGCGACCATCTCTTCCCGGTCGCCGGCTACGCCCTCTGGTGGACCGCGGCCGACGAGAGCCGCCGCCGGGCCATGACGCAGACCGTGGTCGCCTGGGCCAAGCACGACGGCCATGGCCACAAGCACGCCGACGAAGCCAGTCTCCTCCTGTGGTCCGAGGGTGTCTCGTGGATCACCGCCACCGGCTACTGGCCCTATGGGCACCGCCTGACCCGCACCGCCTACTCCTGGGGGGCTTCCAACGCGCCCCATGCCCGCGGCGAAGCGGCCAATACGGCGCGCCGCGTCAATCTGCTGGGCCACCTCGACGCCGCGCAGGTGCGCGCCCTGGACATCGAGCGGACCAACGCCGACGGCGCCGTCTTCCGCCGCCAGATCGTGCAGATCGGCGGCGATCTGGTCGCCGTGCTCGATTTCGTCTCGGGCTCCGCGGCGGACGCGGAAACCGTATGGACCTTCTCGCCGCAAGCCGAACTGGGCCGCGATGCCCTGAGCGAAACTTTCCTGTTACGGCGCGGCGAGTCGCGCATGCAGGTGGCCTTCGCCCCCCACGGCGCCGTGGTCACCCCGACGCGCGGTTCCGAGTCGCCCTTCGCCGGCTGGGTGGTGCGCAACGGGCGACCGACGGCGGCACCGGCCCTGCTGGTCGCCCGGGCGGCGCCGGCATCGACCACCGCCGCCGTCTTCCGCCTCCTCGGACCGGCCGAAGACGCCATGGCTTCGCCGCCCAGCCTGGGCGCCGACGCCAGCCCCGAACGCTGGAGCCTGCGCATCCCGGCCACCACGGGCACGCTGAGCCTGGAGCGGCAGGGCGCCGACTTCGTCCTGCGGGAGGAAGGCCCCGCCGCCCCCGCGGCAAAGACCCTGCTCTGGCAGGCGGCGCCGGACGTGGCCGCCGCCCGGACCACGCTACGGGAGGCCTACGCCCGCGCGGTCGAGGCCTACCCGCCCTGGCGGGATCTGAGCCAGTATCGCTTCCAGGCAAGCCATGGCGTGGCCGCCCTCTGGCTCCTCGTCGAAGGCCTGTTGTTCGCCCTGCGGCGCCTGCGCCCCCGCCTTGCCGGCGTCCCCGCCCACGTCGCCATCGCCCTCGGCTGGACCGGGGCAATGGCTTACCTGCTCGGCGTGTACCTGGTGTAGGAGCAAGTCGCCGGTCACCCCCCCGGCAGTCTCACGCTCGCCGCGCCCAGGCCGGCAGCAGGGTCTTTGCGAGGGCGGCCAGGTCGGCGGCGTGCGGGACGAGGGCGCGGGCCCGCCGATAGGCGTCGCGGGCGATGGGCATCTCGCCCCGCCGGTAGGCGGCATAGCCGAGATCGCGCAGATAGGCGGCCAGCTTTTCCCGGTACTGGCGGCGTTCGTCGTCGTTCAAGGCGGAATCGATGCGACGGCGGTTGTGCTCGTGAAACTTCACCGATTCGCGGATATAGCGGTAGGGATCCCGCGTCACGCTGCTGCCGTGCTGGCGGTAGGCGCTCAGCACGGCATCGAGGTAACCCAGGCGCCCCTGCATCGCCACCCGGATCCAGAGATCGTTATCCTCACAGACGACGAAGGAAGCGTCGAAATCGACCCGGGGATCGCTGAGGCGCTCCCGCGCGATCATGATCGACTGGGTATGGACCGCGGCGTAGTGGAGGGACATGAAGACGAAGAAGCGTTCGCTGCATTCCCGCCAGCCATCGGCATCGTCCGTGAGCCAGGGAGCGGCCTTGCCGAGGAAATCGGCGTCGGCGAGGTAGAGGCGGCCGAGGTCGGAGCCGTCCTCGGCGACCAGCTTCAGGTCGTGAAAGACCGCCAGCCAGTGGGGATGGGCCTCCAGTCCGGCAATCATGCGCGCCACCCGGTCCGGGAACCACACGTCGTCGCTGTCGAGAAAGGCCAGATAGCGACCGCGGGCGCGGGCGAGGCCAGTATTGCGGGCGGCGCTGGGCCGGCCGCTGTTGGGCTGCTCGATCAGCGTCACCCGCGGATCGGCGGCGGCGATCCGGGCGGCGATGGCCGGCGTTTCGTCACGGGAGCCGTCGTCCACGACGATGAGTTCCAGATCCTCCCAGGTCTGGGCAAGGACGGATTGCATGGCCTCGGCGATGAAAGCCGCCGAGTTGTAGGCGGGCATGACAACCGACAGAGCGGGACTTTTTTCCTGGGACATCGTGAGCGATCCTTGTGTGTCAGCCGGAACCGACGTCAATTTTCATGCGTGCGAGCCGCAGGGCCTGGGGGGCGACGGCGGTATTGCCGAAACGGGCCAGCCGGCGGGCATAGCCGGGGATGCTTGCCAGCCCGAAGGCGGCCCCCATGGCTCCTGCCGTCGAGTAAAACCACTCGACCCCGGCCCTGCGCAGGCGGGCGACCTCGTCCGCCTGCGCGCCACAAAGCGGCAGGAATTCCCGCCTGAGCCAGTCGAGATAATCGAGGTTGCTGGCGATCTTGATCGGGGTCAGGCGGGCGTCGGGAGACGAAATATTGTCGCCGCTCAAGCGCCAGGAGACCTTGGCCCCGGGCACGCACTCGATGCCTCCTTCCCGGCTCAGCAAGGCCCAGGTCGCATCGTCGGAACACCAGGCGAGGGGGAAATGGACGAATCCGGGAATTTTTTCGTAGGCGGCGCGGGAGAAGACCATCTCGACCACGTAGCTCGATCCGCCCGCAAAGCGCGCGGCGACGAATTCCAGGGCGCTGACCCGCCGCGGATGGGGAGGATTCTCGCGAACCACCCGGCCCTCGCGGTCGACGATGCGGGTGTCGAAGCGGTAGAGCGCGGGCGGCGAATCCCTTGATGCGGCATCGAGGGCGGCGTAGAACCGCGCGACGCACTCCCGATCGAGGAGGTCGTCGTCCCCCAGCAGCATCAGCCAGGGCTGCGAGGTCATCGCCAGGCAGCGGTCCCACTGGCGGGCCAGGGAGATGCCCCCCAGATTGGTCGTGAAGCGGTGGTAGCGCAGGCGCAGCCGATCGGCATGGCCGGCGCAGATGCGCTCGATCTCCGGCGGGCCGCCGTCGTCCCCCACGAATACGTCGAAATCCGGCTCCGTCTGCGCAGCGAGGGAATCCAGGGTCGCCGCTAGGTACTGGGGCTTGAACGCCGAAATCACCACGGCAAGCCGCTGCGGCCGGCCGGCCCCGGGCGGAAAAACCGGGCTGGCGGGGATCATCGCCAAGCCCTCCGGCCGAGGAGCGCCTGGAATTCCGGATAGAGCGGATGTCTCACCAGGGCGATGCTACCACCCCAGGCAAGCGCGGCGCTGCCGCCCACCCCCAGCAGCCTTGCCCAGGGCGGGGAATCCGGAACGAGGGAGACAATCGCCAAAGCGATCCCGGCCGCCGCCGCGCCGGCAACGGTGACCAGGGCGCTCTTCCAAAGGGCTGCCAACAGATCGCCGGTGGCGAAGGCGAGTTCCCGCCGCAGCAGGGCATGGACGATCAACGCCTTGAACCCCTGGTAGGCGACGTTGGCCGCCGCCACCAGTTCCAGGCTGCCCGCCAACCCACCGGCCAGATAGACCCCGGCCTGCACCGGCAGGGTGGCGAGTTCCACCCCCATCAGCCACTTCATGCGGCCGCGGGCGATGAGCACCGATCCGAACAGGTAGAAGGGCGCGATCACCCAGTAGGCAAGGCAGAACCACTTCACGAGAGGGATGCAGTCGCGCCAGCCCTCGCCGTAGAGCAGCAGGACCACCGGCTCGCCGAGGAGGGCGAGAATCACGAAAAAGGGCCAGGCGACGCCGGTGATGAGGCTCGCCGAGCGCAGGAATTCGCCGCGCAGATCGCCGCCCTCCCGCACCGTCTGGGAAAAATGCGGCAGGGCCACCGCCCACAGGGCGTTCATCACCCCCTGGTGGAACATTTCGATGAGCCCCGCCGCCCGGCTCAAGAGGCCCACCGCGGCGAGCCCCAGGAGGCGGCCGGCGATGAGGTCGGCCATGCCGCGGGAAAGCGCCGCCGCGATGTTGGTGGCCACCGAGAGGCTGCCGAAATCGAACACCCGCCGGATGCCCCGCAGACCGAGGGACCAGGGCAAGTCCTTCGGGCGATGGCAATTGGCGATGGCGGCCGAAGCGAGCACATTGGCCAGCGAGGCATAGGCAAGACTCATGTAACCGTGGCCGGCGTAGGCAAAGGCCAGGGAAACGACGAAATGCACGACGCTGGAGCCGATCTTGACCTGGGCCACGGCGGCGAAATTCATGTCCCGCTGCAAACAGGCCAGCGTGATCTGACCGAAGGGAATGAGCAGGAAGTTCAGCGCCAGGATCAGCATCACGTCGCGCACCCCGGGTTCGCGGTAGAACGCGGCGGCGACGCCGCTCAGGGCGGCGGTCAGCAGCGCCAGGATCAGCGCCACCCCCAGGGCAGCGGTGAACGCGGCCCGCAATCGCTCCGGCGTAAGTTCGCGTTCCTGGATGATGTACTGGCCGACGCCGAAATCCCGCACCGCCTGGGCCAGGGCGATGAGGGCGGCGGCCACCGAGAAGATGCCGATCTCCTCCGGCGAGAGGAGGCGCGCCAGCACGACGGACGCCACGAACTGGAGGGCGATGATCCCGTAATTCTGGGCAAAGTTGATCAGCAGGGCACTGCGCAGTTTCGCCATTCTTCCGCATCCGGGCCAGCGTTCATCCCGAGGCGCCGCGGCCCGGGAGCGGCGCTCATCCTACCAGCTTTCCCGGGCGCCGCCGGCCGCGTCGGCCCATCGAGCCGGGCCGCAAACCGGACGAAGTCGCGCATCCTGCGGATTATTTCGGGTTCCCGCCCCGGCATCCGGGATAAGATAGGCGCCCGCCATCACCCCCCCGCCCGAAACCGGCTTGCGGAGGGCGCGACCAGCCGCCCGGCAGCCCCGGAGCGGGCGGCAATGCAAACATGAGCACCCTGCGAAACTCTCTTCTCTGGTCGGTCGGCGGCCGCTATCTGGCGATGGCCCTGCAACTGGTCTCCTTCGTCATCCTCGCCCGCCTGCTGACCCCGGCGGACGTCGGGCTCTATTCCGTCTCGGCGGCCATCATCAGCCTCACCCACGTGCTGCGGGAGTTCGGCATCGGCACCTATCTGGTCCAGGAAAAGGAACTCAGCCCCGCCCGCATCCGCACCGCCTTCACCCTCTCCTTCATCCTCAGCGCCACCCTCAGCGCCGTCGTCGTCGCCGGCGCACCCTTCGCCGCCGACTTCTACCGGGAGCCCAAGCTGGAGGCAGTGATCCGGGTGCTCGGTCTTTCCTTCCTGCTGATCCCCTTGGGCAGCACGGCCCTCGCCATCCTCAACCGGGAGATGCGCTTTCAGGCCCTGTTCTGGATTTCCACCACCTCGGCGGTGGTCAGCCAGCTCACCGCCCTGGGCGCTGCCGCCGCCGGGTTCGGCTACTGGAGCCTGGTCTTCTCGTCCCTGGTGGCGAGCCTCGTCAGCATTGCCGGCGCCGCCATCGTTGCCCGCGGCGGCCTCGTCCACCGTCCGGGCCTCGCGGAGTGGCGGCGGGTTTTCAATTTCGGCACGCAATTGGTCACCGGCCGCGTCCTCAGCGAAATATCGCTCAACTTCAACGATCTCGTCGTCGGGCGCGTCCTCGGCATGGCCGAGGTGGGCATCCTGAGCCGCGCCCAGGGCGTGATGAGCCTCGCCCACCGGGACTTCATCGGCGCCATCCGCAGCGTGGCCCTGCCCGCCTTCTCCCGCGCCCACCGCGAGGGCGAGGACGTCGATCTGCTGCACGCCAAGTTCGTCGCCAACGTCGCCGCCTTCACCTGGCCCTTCTACGGCCTGCTCGCCCTCTTCCCCCTGGAAGCCCTGCGCCTGCTCTTCGGTCCCCAGTGGGACGCCGCCGCCCCCCTGGTCCCCATCTTCTGCGGCGCCGGCGCGGTGGCCGTCTTGTGGACCTTCGTATCCACGGCCCTCACCAGCAGTGGCCATATCGGCGCCAGCACCCGCATCGAACTGACCATCCAGCCCATCCGCCTCGTTCTCCTGGCCGCCTGCGCATTCTTCTTCCCCCATCTGGAGGCCTTCGCCTGGGCTCTGGTGGCCATCTACGTGATCAACATCGCCGTCGCCTTCGGTTTCAAGGAAGGCCGCCTGCACACCGACCTTCCGCGCCTGGCGGCGCGTCTTCTGCCCAGCGCCCGGCTGGCGCTCGTCACCCTCGCGCCCGCCGCCGTCCTGCGCGTGGCCCAGGAGACGGGAGCCATCGCCCTTTCCGGAGTCGCCGTTTTTGTCGCCGCATCCCTGTCCTGCCTCGTCGCGTGGATCTTCGCGCTCGCGTGGCTGGGGCACCCCCTGCTCGAAGACCCTCTCTTCGGGCGACTCAAAGGTCTCACCGGAATGTTCCGGCGAGTGCGCTGAGCGTAGTAGTCAGTCACGCAGATTCCGCTATGTTCGGCGCGCCCCGCATCCCTGCTCGCTTTGTCGCTCATCCTCGCCATAGCCGGGCTATGGCTGCGGTTCGCTTCGCGCGATCAGGGCGCGGTTGCGCGCCTCGGCATCCACGCGAACCTGCGTGACTGACTACTAGACATTCGCCCGCCACTCCCTGAACATTCCACCTTCATTCATCCGACTCACTACTCACCACTCTTTCAATCATTGGAGCCCGAAATGGATTGGCTGATCCTGGCCACGAGCCTCATCACCCTGGGCGTCTCCGCCCTCTGCCTCTACAAGGTGCGCAAGATTCACATCGCCACCTACACGATGACCCAGACCGGCGAGCAGACCCGCCAGGAGACCCTCACCCTCTACTCCCAGGTGCAGGCCTACGACAGTCTGATGCGCTTGCTCGACTTACCGGCCCCCCTGCCGCCGTTGCGCGGCTGGGCGGCTTCCCCGGACTTCCTCTACGCCATCGCCCGCCACGCCCGGAGAGTGCAGCCGGCGGTGATCGTCGAATGCAGTTCCGGGAGCAGCACCGTCACCCTGGCCCGCTGCTGCCAGTTGAACGGCAAGGGTCACGTCTATAGCCTGGAGCACGAACCCTACTACGCCCGCCAGACCCGCGCCGAACTCCAGATTCAGGGGCTTTCCGAGTGGGCCACGGTGGTGGACGCTCCCCTGGTCAAACGGGATGCGGTTCCCCAACCGTGGTACGACACCCTCGGCCTGCCGGCTTCCCTCAAGGGCCGTGTCGACATGCTGGTCATCGACGGCCCGCCGGCCAGCACGGCACCGCAGGCGCGTTATCCGGCGGTCCCGGTTTTGTGGGACAGTCTGTCCCCCGAAGTACACATCTTCCTGGACGACGCCGACCGCCCGGAGGAGAAGGAAGCCGTCAAACGCTGGGTAGCCGCCCATGGGCTCAAGGAGGCGAAAATTCCCTGCGAAAAGGGGTGTACGGTGCTCAGCCAGGCCGCGTCCAGCGTTTGACCTGGGCGATTGGCGACGAGAAACTATCGTAGAGCTGACTGGCGGGCCGCGACTTGATCGCGCGGCCCTCTTCCGCGCAACGGACCGACACCGAACGCCGGGTCAGGAGCAGTTTTCACTACCGCCATCCTGGATACAAGCCAGCAGTCGATTGAGGTTTCCAGTTCTCTCGACGATGAGGCGCAAGTGGCAGTAGTTTTCGGTCGCCATTCCCCAGTAAACCTGGCTGGTCGTGTTGTTGGGCTGGTCACGCCTGGGGTCTGCGGCAACGGAGCAATAGCCCGCTACATACCTGCGCCATAGCTTTTCGGAATCATCAAACGGCTTGATCCGACTTGGATGAATCTTTTTGCGGAGCAGGCTTTGTGCGAAGACCATTTCTTTCCTCGCCTCGGCCAATCGCTTCTCGGAACATCGAAGAATTGCATGCCCTCGATCATCATCGCAAGGATCGCTTTCTTGAGCCAGGCCTAAGTTGTGGCCGCCAAACAGCAACTGCAACGCGATGACGCCCTGCGCTATTCGGAGCACGACGCGTCCCTAACCCACTGATCCAGATCCGCGCAGCGCGGCGATGCACTCCTGAAACCGCGTCGCCATGCGCGTCCGGGTATTGTCCCGCAACCAGGCGTCGAGGCGCTCGTTGACGAGATCCGGTTTTCCGGCGCGCCCGGACTTGGCTTCCAGCATGCTCAGAACGGTGTGGTGGAGGGCTCCGACGTCGGAGCTGTTCATGCTCCAGCCGGCGTTCAGGGAATCGACGAGGCGGCCTGATTCGCCGCAATCGTCGAGGAGCAGGATGGGCTTGCGGGAAGCCAGGTACTCGTAGAGCTTGCCGGGAAGATAGCGCTCGAAATTCCGGTCATGGAAGAGCAGCAGGGCGTCGGCCGCCAGCATCATGGACTGCACTTCCTGGAGGGGAACGAGGGGCCAGTTCTCGATGACCTGCGGGTAGGGGAAACGGGCCAGGGACGCCTGGGCGGCGGGGTTCTTGTTGCCGACGAAACGAACGACGAGCTTCTCCAGCAGCGCCGGGTTCTCCCGCAACAGGGTTTCCAGGGAGCCGAGGAAATCGTCGGGGCGGGTGTGCCCGCCCAGTTTGCCGGCAAAAAGCAAAAGGATTTTGCCGTCCAGGGCTGGAGAATCAGGCCTCTCGGAGGTTTTGCCCTCGGATTCCCAACCATTGGCGATGACGAGGCATTTGCCGGGCAGGATTTCCGGGTATTTCTGCTCAAGCAGCGCCTTCTGCGAAGCGGTCGTCAGCACGACGCGGTCCGCCTGGGCGAGGCAGCGCGCCTCCAGACGTTCGTCCTGGCGACTTTTCCAGACGAACTCGAAGGGATTGAGGGACCACTCGTCGCGATAGTCGAGTATGAGCCTGCTGCCGAAGTAGCGGGCCAGATGGGCGCCGGCAACGAAAGTGCTGAAGGGGGGGCCGGTGGCGATGATCACTTCCGGAGGCGCGTCCTTCCAGCAATCACGCGCGGCGTTGAACAGTTCCAGCGCGTTGAGCAGGCCGCCGTCGGTGCGCGGAAAAAACCGGAAGCTGGTGGCGCGGCTGGACTCGCTGACGCGCTGTATGGCGACTTTCCCGCCCAGTTGGGCGAGGAGTTGCTGTCCGGCCGGCGAGGGCTGGGCGGGGGCGGGACCGGCAACGACCTGGGTGTCGAAACCCTCATGGGCGAGGTGACGCGCGAGGGCCGCCGGTCGATAGACGCCGCCACTGATCGAGGGGGCGAAGTCCCAGACGACGATCCCGACGCGCGCCTCGCCCGGGGTGGCGCGACGCGCAGGGGGAAACTGGCAGCGCAGGGCCGCCGTGGCAAGTTCGCGATAGGCGGCCAGCGTTGAAAAGGCTGTACTGAGCGTAGACATGAACCGAATGATCAGAGCCGCGGGAGGCCCGTCTGAGCGGCGGCCTCTTCGAGCGGGGGCCGCGTATTATGACACAGTCAAAAATTGAGGCAAGAGCGGCGCGCGGACGACGCGGGCGATCACTACTCCTCCGTCGACCCAGCTACCCGGCACCGACGGAACATTCAGGTCAAGGCCGCGATCACCCGCTGTGCTGCTTCTTCGTAGGAGAAACTCCTGGCGTGGGCGACGATGGCCGCTTCGTCGAAGTCCCGGCGGGCAGCTTCGCCCAGGGCTTTTGGTAGCCCCTCCGCGTCCTGCGGATCGAACAGGATGCCGGCCTCGGGGGCCACCACGTCGCGCAGGAAGCCTTGCCGGATGGAGATGACCGGCCGTCCGAAGGTGAGGGCGAGCATGGCCGTTCCGGAAGTGAGAATTTCGCGGTAGGGAACGACCACGTAGTCGCAGGCGCGCAGGTAGTGCTGGATCGAATCGTCGGGAATGAAGCCTTCATCGATGCGGATTCTCGCGTCCCCCGCGGCGATTTCGTCGATCCGGCGCCGATAGTCGGGGGAAGCGAACTTTCCGGCGACGAGGAGATGTCCTTCCAGGGTGCCGGCGCGAAAGACGCGCACGAGTTCGTGCAGGTTCTTGTAGGGTTTGCACAGGCCGATGAAGAGATAGACCCGGCCCGCCTCGGGCAGCCCGAGCTGACGCCGCGCGGCGGCTCGGTCGACCTCGTCCCGGTAGTAGCCTATCCAGTGTCCGTGGGGAATCTGTACCGTCTTGCCGGCGGTAGCGGGAAAGGCGGCGGCAAGTTCGGCAGCGGCGCCGGGCCCGTGGACGAGGATCTTCTTCGCCAGGGCGATGAGCAGATGACGCCCCAGGATGTCGAGCAGCGGCCGGCGGGAGCGGTCGTGGGGGAGAAGGTTGTGGGCCGTCCACAGGATTCTTGCGCCGGCGCTGCGGGCGTAGAGCAGGAGCGCGGCGAAGCGCAGAAACCACAGGGCCTGCCGCGCCGCGCCGCCGCGCACGTTGTATTCGAAGGAGGGCCAGTGGAAGTGCAGCCAGTCGCCCTTCTTCAGGTGATCGCGCAACCAGCCGCCGGAAAACACGCCCTCGACGACCTCGACGCCTTGTTTTTCCAGGGCGGCGTAGAAGCAGTCGTTGTAGGAAATCCCGCTCTTGGGCAGGGCAATGATGCGCATTGTTGGAACCTTGTCTGGTTACGGGAGGTGGGCGGCGGACTTGCCCGGGATTGCGCCTCGCCTGCGCCCCGGCCGACTTGCCGGGGGCGGGAGGCCGCCGCCGCGCGCTACTGAGCGGCTGTCCCGGCCGGCTTCCCATCGGCCGACACTGGTTCGGACGGCGCCTCGACGGCCGCCGGCTCGCGCCATTTGCCGGCCCGGGTGAGCAGCGTCTTCAAGCCGGGCAGGTCGAATCCCTGCCGCTGGGCGACGTGGGCGGCAGCCAGCGCCTTGTCGTATTCGCCGATCTCGAAATAGGCGAGACCCATGTTGTAGGTGGCGTTGGGCGAGCGATACTCGGCTTCCTCGACGGCCTTGAGCTGCTCCCGCGCCATCTCCTTTTCGCCTTTCTTGGACAGCCAGATGCCGTAAAGCAGGCGCACCTGCACGTCGTCCGGCGCCTTGCGCACCGCGCGGTCGAACCAGCAGGCGACGGTATGGGTCGATCCTCGCGGCCGTTCGGTCTTTTCCCGCGCGGCGAGGCGGACCATGGCGTTCAGGGCACGCGGGTGATTGGGGAAGTAGCGCAGGGTGAAGTCGATGTCGGTGCCGACGGTGGCCGTACTCTGCCCGCTCTTGAGATTGACCACCTTGGGTGTGAAGTGGTGGGCCTCGACGACCTGCAGCTTGCCGGGTGGCGGATTGCGGTAGTCGAAGGGCCCCTGGTCGCCCCCAGCGCCGTGGCCGGAGACCGCCCCGCAGGCAGTTTCGCCGGTCATCACTTCGGCCTGGGCATGGGGGAACAGCAGCGCCAGGGTGGCGGCAGCCAGCATCAGTCGTTTCACCTGCATGGACAAGTCTCTAGGTTTTTCGTTGGAGGGCTTCGACGGTTCGGTGTGACGGCCTTCCGGCAGAACCCAGTCAATGGAACCGGATTATAGGGCGAGGACGGCCCGCGGACTGCTCAATACTTCACGACAAGGAAGGCCCAATGCGGATAAACTGCGCCCCTGATCCCGGCTCCAGGCCGGAGGCGCCCGCCCTCTCGGGCCGGGCGCCGCGAAGCCGGCACCGCCCGCGCGCCACAACCCGCCAGACCGATTCGCCATGGACACTTTCCTCCTTCACCACCTGCCCCTCGCCGCCGCCGAGCGGGATTCCGCCGCCCCGGCCCTCACCTGTTCCGGCAAGACAATCTCCTACCGCGAGTTGGCCGCGGACATCCGCGCCCTGTCAGGCGCCCTGGTCGAGCTGGGCCTGGGGCGCGGCGAGCGCGTGGGCATCTACCTCGAAAAACGCTTCGAATTCGTCACCGCGGCCTTCGGGGCGGCGGCAGCCGGCGGCGTGTTTGTGCCGGTCAATCCCCTGCTCAAGGCGGAGCAGGTCGGTTACATCCTTTCGGATTGCGCGGTGCGCATTCTCATCACTTCCGCGGAACGCTTCGAGGTCCTGCGGGAAACCCTCAAGGGCTGCCACGACCTGCGCCGGGTGGTGGTGATCGGTGAGTTGCCGGCCGATCCGGGCCACCTGCCCTTCGCCCTGGAATCCTGGACGGCGGTCCTCGCCGGTCCCCAGGGCACGCCGCACCGGGTGATCGACACCGATATCGTTTCCATCCTCTATACCTCGGGCAGCACCGGCCGCCCCAAGGGCGTGGTGCTCTCCCACCGCAACATGGTGGCCGGCGCCAAGAGCGTGGCGAGTTATCTGGAAAACCGCGCCGACGACACCCTTCTGGCCGCCCTGCCCCTTTCCTTCGACGCCGGTTTCAGCCAGCTCACCACGGCCTTCCACGTCGGCGCCCGGGTGGTGCTGCTCAATTACCTGCTGCCCAAGGACGTGCTCAACGCCATCGCCCGCGAGCGGGTCACCGGACTCACCGCCGTGCCGCCCCTCTACATTCAGCTCACCCAGCTCAAATGGCCGGAGAGCATCGGCGAGCATCTGCGCTACTTCGCCAACACCGGCGGACGCATGCCGCGGGAAACCCTGAGCGCCCTGCGCCAGGCCCTGCCCGGCAGCAAACCCTACCTCATGTACGGCCTCACGGAGGCCTTCCGCTCGACCTATCTGCCGCCGGAGCAGGTGGACCTGCGCCCCGATTCCATCGGCAAGGCGATCCCCAATGCGGAAATCCTCGTGCTCCGCGAGGACGGCAGCGAGTGCGCCGCCAACGAGCCCGGCGAACTCGTCCATCGCGGCGCGCTGGTGGGCCAGGGCTACTGGAACGACAAGGAGAAGACCGCGGAGCGCTACAAGCCCCTGCCCAATCGCGAAGGCGGCCTGGTGCTGCCCGAGGTGGCGGTCTTTTCCGGCGACACGGTGCGCAGGGATGAGGAGGGCTACCTCTACTTCATCGGCCGCCGCGACGAGATGATCAAGACCTCCGGCTACCGCATCAGCCCCACCGAAATCGAGGAAGTGCTCTACGGCACCCAACTGGTGGGCGAGGTCGCGGCCTTTGGCGTTCCCCACCCGCAGCTGGGTCAGGCCGTCGTGGTGGTCGCCACGCCGCGGGAAGGCGGTCTCGACGTGGATGCCCTCCTGAAGCTCGCCCGCGAGCGCCTGCCCATCTACATGTTGCCCGCCCGCGTCGAAGTCCGCGACGGCCCCCTGCCCCGCAACCCCAACGGCAAGATCGACCGCAAGCTTCTGTCCGGCGAATTCCAGGGTCTTTACGAGTAATCCCCGATGTCCGCACCCGTACACGCACCCATGAAGCAGTTTCCCGTCGCCGACGGCGAGCTGCTGGTGGGCGGCATTCCCCTCTCCCGTCTGGCCGCCCGGGTGGGTGCCGGGGTGCCGTTCTACGCCTACGACCGCCGCCTCATCGACGTCCGGGTTGCGGAACTGCGTGCGGCGCTGCCGCGGGAAGTGCGTCTGCACTACGCCCTCAAGGCCAATCCCATGCCGGCGCTGGCCAGTCACATGGCGCCCCGGGTCGATGGCATGGACGTGGCCTCCGGCCGCGAACTGCGGGTCGCCCTGGACGCCGGTGTCGATCCGACGGAAATCAGTTTCGCCGGCCCCGGCAAGTCCGACGCCGAACTGCTGCAGGCGGTGGCGGCGGGCATCCTCGTCAATGTGGAGAGCTTTCGCGAACTGCCCATCCTCGCCGCGGCAGCGAAGTCCCTGGGGCTGCCCGCCCGGGTCGCGCTGCGGGTGAATCCCGATTTCGAACTCAAGAGTTCGGGCATGAAAATGGGCGGCGGCCCCAAGCAGTTCGGCGTCGACGCCGAGCAGGCCCCTGCCCTGCTGGAAGAGGTCAAGCGTCTGGAACTGGCTTTCGAGGGCTTCCACATCTTTTCCGGCTCCCAGAACCTGCGCGCCGAGTCGATCTGCGAAGCCCAGAGCAAGGCCGTCGCCCTCGCCCTGCGTCTCGCCGGCGGCGCGGGCTTGAAACTGCGTCGCCTGAACGTGGGCGGCGGCTTCGGGATCCCTTATTTTCCCGGTGAGACCCCCCTCGATCTCGCCCCCATCGGCGCTCATCTCGCTTCCCTGGTCGAGGATCTCAAGTCTACCGCCCCGGGTTGTGAACTCACGGTGGAGTTGGGTCGCTACCTGGTCGGCGAGGCGGGCGTCTTCGTGTGCCGCATCCTGGACCGCAAGATCTCCCGCGGCCAGGTCTTCCTGGTGGCCGACGGCGGCCTGCACCACCATCTGGCGGCTTCCGGCAATTTCGGCCAGGTCATCCGCAAGAATTACCCGGCCACCATCGGCACTCGTCTCGACCCCGAGCACCCGCGGGAGATCGCCTCGGTGGTCGGCCCCCTGTGCACGCCCCTGGACCTGCTGGCCGACCGCATGGAAATGCCGGTCGCCGCGCCCGGCGACCTGGTAGTCGTCTTTCAGTCCGGCGCCTACGGTCCGAGCGCCAGCCCCAAGGACTTTCTCAGCCATCCGGCACCGGTCGAGGTACTGGTCTGAATCAATCCGCTTTTCTGAAAACCATGAAATCCCATTTCTCCGGTCATTTCGATCTTTCCCGCCCGGCTGCCGTCGGCAGCGTCCAGGTGCACCCCGGCCAGCTGGCCTGGGAAGGCGGCGAAGTCCGCTGGCAGGATCGCCCCGAAATCAGCTTCGCCGCCGCTGACGACGCCTACTGCGTCACTGCCGGACGCCCTGCCTTCCCCTACGGCGTGGCCGGCGAGAACAACGCCCAGAAATGGCTCAACCTCAAGGCCACCAAGGGGGACGCCGCGGTGGCCGAGGTCGGGGGCAACTGGAGCGTGCTCATCGTCGCGCCGACGCGCGGAGAGGCCCTGCTGGCCATCGACCGCTTTGCCATCCAGACCGTCTGTTATGCCCAGGAGGGAACGCGCATCGCCTTCGCCGAGCGCGCCGACGAAGTACTCGCGCGGGACCGCGAACTTTCTCCCCAGAGCCTCTACCACTACCTCCACTTCCACATGATTCCGGCGCCGCTGACCGTCTTTCGCAGCATCCGCCGCATGAATCCCGGTTCGCGTCTCTCGGTGCGCCAGGGCAGCGCGGACGAGCGCGTCTTCTGGCGGCCGCACTTCGATGAAAAGGCGCGCAAGGAATTCGCCCCGGCGCGCACCGAATTTCTGCTCCTGGTGGAAAACGCCGTGCGCCGCGAGGTCTCCGGCAACCGGGTGGGCGCCTTCCTCTCCGGTGGAACCGACAGCTCCACCGTCGCCGGCATGCTCTGCCGTGCCACCGGCGCCTCCTGCAACACCTATTCCATCGGCTTCGATTCCGAAGGCTACGACGAGATGGAGTACGCCCGCATCGCGTCCCGCCATTTCCGTACCCGCCACCACGAGTATTACGTCACTCCCGAGGATCTGCTCACCGGCATTCCGGCGGTGGCCCGCTTCCACGACCAGCCCTTCGGCAATTCCTCCGCGGTGCCGGCCTTCTTCTGCGCCCAGTTCGCCAAGGCGGACGGCATGGATCACCTGCTCGCCGGGGACGGCGGCGACGAACTGTTCGGCGGCAATTCCCGTTACGCGACGCAGCGTATCTTCGACGCCTACCGGCTGGTTCCCGGCCCCGTGCGCCGCAAGCTCCTCGAACCGCTGCTCGCCGATGCCGACTGGCCGCGCAAGGTGCCCGGCCTGCGCCAGGCGGGCGGCTACATGCGGCATTCCCGCGTGCCCCTGCCGGACCGCATGGAGACCTTCAACCTCCTCGACCGCCTGGGGGCGGCCAACATCCTCTGCGCCGATTTCCTCGCCCAGGTCGATCCCGAGGCCCCGCTGCGCCAGCGCCGCGAAACCTGGGGCGCCTGCGAAGCCCGGTCCCTGGTCAATCGCATGCTCGCCTACGACTGGAAATTCACCCTGGCCGACAGCGACCTTCCGAAGGTGCGCGGGGCCACGCGCATGGCCGACATTGGCGTCGGATTCCCGCTCCTCGACGACGCCCTCACCGATTTTTCCCTCGCCCTGCAACCCAGTTGGAAGCTGAAGCAGTTGCGCCTGCGCTGGTTCTTCAAGGAGAGCCTGCGGGGCTTCCTGCCGGAAGCGATCATCACCAAGAAGAAGCACGGCTTCGGGCTGCCCTTCGGGCCCTGGACGGTCAAGCATCCCGGCCTGCGCCGCCTGGCCCAGGACTCCCTGGATTCCCTGGCCGCCCGCGGCATCGTACGCGGTGACTTCGTCGGCGAACTGTTCACGAAGCTCCTGCCGGAGCACCCCGGCTACTACGGCGAGATGGTCTGGATTCTCATGATGATGGAACAGTGGCTGGCCGGCCAGGACAGGCCGACCTCGCTCTGCGCGCCGAGCGCTTGAGCGGCGCCGCGAGCGCGGGGCAGGTCAAACCCGGTCGCCGGCGGTGCGCAGATAGTTGTGAGCCAGCCGCAGGACGAAGCGGGCCGGGCTGCGATCCCAGGGTGTAAAGCGCGGAACCTGGAAGAGGTCGCTGTCCGCCGTGACGCAGCCCCAGGCCGTCGAAAAGGCGGCGCGATAGCCGCAACGGCGCACCAGATCGGGATGACCGGGCAGGTAGTCCTTGCCGGGCTTGCCGTTGGGGTAGGCAAAGAGGCTGGGGGCGGCTCCCAGGATCGCCCCCAGGCGCTCCCGGTCCTCGCCGATTTCCCGCAGGATGGCCTCTTCGTCCAGGGTAGCAAGGATGGGATGGCTGCGGGTATGTCCTCCCACCTCCATGCCGGCGGCCTGCATCTCCCGCACCTGGGCGCTGCTCATCATCAGGTCGGCTGGAATTTTTCCGCCGGTGATGGCCGCCAGGGCATCGATGGCTTCCGCCCGGGCGGCGGGTTGCCGGTACTTGAATTCGGGCAGCAGCCAGCCGAGGAGCGCCGCCTTGTCGGCAATCGTCGCGCAGGCGTGGCGACCGAGCCCGAGAGGGGCCAGATCGAGTTGCGGACCCGGGTAGGCGCGCACCAGTTCGATGACCCGGTCGTTCCACATGCAGCCGCCGTCGAGGAAGCCGCTGGCGACGAAAAAACTCGCCGTCAGCCCGTGGGCCTGAAGGACGGGAACGGCTTCGGTGCGGTTGTCGGCATAGCCGTCGTCGAAGGAAATGGCCACCGCCCGCGGCGGCAGGGGGCGACCGGCAGCCAGTCGGTCCACGGCCTCCGGCAGCGAGATGCAGTGGAAATTTTCGGCGACCAACCCCATCAGCCGGTCGAAATCCGCCCGGTCCGGTTCGCCGGGGAAGAGGGGATCCCGCACCGGCCGCACGCGATGGAAGATGAGGATGTTGAGCCGGCCGCGCCCGCCGCCGCGGGAGAGCAGGCCGGCGTACTGGCGAAGGGCGGGTCCGAGGAGCGCTCCGGCGCCCCCCCGCCGCCCGGCGGCCATCGGCGATTCAGCGCGCACTGTCGCCCTCCCCGGCCGTCGGTGTGGCGACGTGGCTGACGACGTAGCGGTACTTGCCGGATTTTTCCGTCGCAATGGCCTCCACCCGGCGGATGTCCACCCGCACGCCCTGTCCGAGGCGCGCCTTGTAATCGCGCACGATGCGCGCTTCGTCCTGGGCTCCGAACGGCGGGCCGGCGACGACGAAGACCTCGACGTGCTCGCGGGTGTGCTGGACGATCTTGAAGCGCTCGACGCCGGGCAGGTCGCGCACCGTGTAGATGAGGGCCAGGCCGTGCAGGATGGTACCGTCGGCGGCGACGACGAAATCCGTGGTGCGCCCCTGGATTTCCTGCATCAAGGGCAGCGTTCGGCCGCAGGCGCAGGTTTTGTCGGAAAGGACGCCGACGTCGCCGGTGCGGTAGCGCAGGAAGGGAAATTCGTGGGTGGCCAGGTGGGTGACGACGATCTCGCCGGGAGTCCCGGGGGCCGTCGGCCGTCCGTCGGCGCCGACCGTCTCGATGATGATGTCCTCGGCCTGGAGGTGCATGCCGCCGTGCGGGCACTCATGCACCAGGAAGCCGGCGTCGCGGGCGCCGTAACCGTTGGCCACCGGGCAGCCGAACACCCGGCTGATGGTGGTCCGTTGGTCGTCGTAGAGCCGCTCGCTGGTGACGAAGGCGACCTTGATGCCGAGGCCGTCGAGGGCGATGCCGCGGCTTTCCGCATGGCGGGCGATGAGGGAGAGGGCCGAGGGGTAGCCGAAAAGCATCTTCGGCCGTCGCGCGCGGATGGCGGCGACGAATCCGTCGAGGCGCGCCGCCGACATTTCGAAGGCCGGCAGCAGGGTGGTGCGCAGCAGGCGGTCACGCAGCAGGCGGACGCGATCCTGGGCGCCCAGCTCGATGGGGCTGCCCCAGATGACAATTTCCGGGTCGCCGATATCGACGCCCCACCAGCGCGTCACCCGCCATTTGGCGCCCACGTCGTGACTTTTCCGTGCCTTGCCGATGTAGAAGATGAGGGGCTCTCCGGAGGAGCCGCCGGTGTTGTAACGGCTGAGCGGGCCGGCGTCCTCGGCGCGCAGGGCGTCGCCGGCGGCGCGCAGGGTGGGCTTGTCGGTCAGCGGCAGGGCGGCGAGATCGGCCACCTCGCGCAAGCCGCGGGGGTCGAAGGCAAGCGCGCCGAAGAGCTTCCTGTAGTAAGGAACGCTGGCGCCGATGCGGGTGAGGAATTCCCGCAGCCGGTCGCGCCGCCAGGTCTCCAGGCGGTCGCGGGACCAGTATTGCTGCTCCTCCAGACGCCGGCGCACGGCCACCGAGTCGTGGTGCTTGAGGCGCTCGTGGAGGGGGAAGATCAGCGAGCTGCAAAGGGAGGTGTAGGCGCTCATTTTGACAGAGGTCGAGGGACGCTGCGCCGTGGCAGGGGAGGCGCCACGGCCTGTGCGACCGGCGCCGGACGACGTCCGTCTCCCACGTCGCGCGCCACCAGGGCGACGATGGCCGCAAGGTAGTAGGGCAAGTCGTAATTGACCAGGTTCACGAAGGCGCCGCCCACGGCGAATCCCATGAGGGATACCTGGATCATGCGCATGAGGGAAGGCACCCAGTCGGCGTCGGGACCATCGCGGGCGGCCTTGGCCACCCGCGCGGCAGTCCGCCAGGTGGCGAATCCGATGGCAAGGTAGAGCAGAAGGCCTACGTAACCGTGTTCGGCCAGGGCCTGGAAATAGATGCTGTGGGGCGAATAGGCGCGCAACCATTCGCCCACCGCGTAACGCGCCCAGGTATTGGGATTTTCCGTCACGTTATAGCCGCCCCCGACGATGGGGTGCGAGGCGGACATGTTGAGAATCATCTGCCAGGTGTAGAGCCGGCTCTGGGCCGAGTGGTCTTCGTGGGAGGAGATGCTCGACATCCGCTCCGTCCAGCTTTCGGGCATGAAGATGGCCATACCCCCGAGAAGGACCACCAAGGCCCCCAGCGTGACCAGTGTCCGTTTACTCTTCACCCCCAGGAAGAAAGCCATGGTGAGCACGGCGAGCAAGGCCCCCCGGGAGTGGGTACCCAGGGTCGAGACGAAGGTGAAAAACAGGGCTGCGAGCAAGGCGCGGCGCTGCCAGACGACCTTGACCTGCCCGGAGAGATAGAAGAGCAGGGGGATCACCATGACGAACGCCACCCCGAGCTCGTTGTTGCCTTCTATGAAGCTTCCGGGCGGCCCCCAGACCCGGCCGCCTCCGCCCTTCAGTATGGTGAACACACCGCCCTTGGCTCCGTAGAAAGCCACCGAGAGGGTGACCACCGCGACGAGCAGGTTTATCTGCTGGCGGCCGCCGATCAGCATCAGACTGAGGAAAAGCAGAATCTGAATCTTGGCGACCTTGGACCACATGGCCCAGACGATTTCGGGATTGTTGAAGGAAAATATCGCCGTGACGCAGTTCCACACGAAAAAGGCCAACAGCAACATGGCCGGCGCGCTGGTCGGATAAGGGTAACGGTTCCGGGAGTTGAGCAACCCAAGAAAGGTCATGCCGGCGGCCACCTGACCAAAGGGCAGGTTATAGGCGAAACCGAAGGTCAGGCGGTGCGGGCTCATCATGCTGATCCAGGCCCACAGCATGGGAGCAAGGTAGGCCCGCCGGAAGCACATGAATACGAGACCGGTGAAGACGATCACCAGGGCGATGTCACGCATGGGCAGGAACTCCTTCCTGCCGACCGGCGCTGCGCCGGTAAGCCTCCAGCCAGCGCAGGCGGATGCGCTCCCAGGAATATTCGTCCGCCGCAGTCAGCCCGTTGGCCACCAGACGCTCCCGCAATGCCCGGTCGGCAAGCACCTCGATCGCCGCCGCCGCCATGCGCTCCGGTTCGCCCACCGGCACAAGGAGCGCGCTTTGGCGGTCGCTCACCACGTAGGGGATGCCGCCCGCGTCGGTGCTCACCACCGGAACCCCGCTGGCCAGAGCTTCGAGAATGGAGATGGGCATGTTGTCTACCCGGCTGGGATTGAGCATGAGGTCGGCGCCAGCATAGAGCGCCGGGATGTCGCGATTGTCCACCCGCCCGCAGAAATTCACCGCCTCCGAAACGCCGAGTCGCCCGGCGAGTTCCCGCAGGGCGGCGGCATCCGGGCCGCTGCCGGCGACCGTCAGGCGTGCTCCGGGAAAGCGCTCGCGCACGCGGGCGAAGGCGGTGAGCGCGGTAGGAATGTCGTAGATGGGTTCCAGATTGCGGGTGACGATGAGATGGGGGGCATTCTCGCCGTCGGCTTTGCCCTTGGGCGCAAAGCGAGCGAGGTCGATGATGTTGGGAACGATTTCGGTAGGGTGTCCGAATCCGGCGAAAATCTCGGCAAGATAGCCCGAAGGCACGACGATGGCGGTCGCCAGCCCGGGGCTTCGAACCACCCAGCGGGGTGCCGCACTGAAAAAGGCCTGCGCTTCTCCGCCCCGATAATTGACGATGCACGGCACGCGCCGCAGGCGGGCCAGCACGAGGACCGGCAGGGCGAAGACGTACCAGGCGGTACCCGAGTTCGCAAAGAGGTGCACGACCTCGCTCTGGCCAAGCTCCCGCCAAACGCGGAAGACGTAGGGAACCAGGCGGAAGATCGCCCGCACGCCGCGCAGGGAACCCACCCATGCCGGGGAGTAGGGCGCATTGGTCTGGACGAAGCGGACCTCCAGCCCCTCGGCAACGAGAAATTCCCGCAATTGGCGGCATTGATTGGCCATGCCGCCGGAGGGCGGTGGCAGCGGCCCCACGAGGAGTAGCACGGGTTCACCGCCAGCGTGTTTGCGGCGACGCGGCAGCAGGACGAGCAGGAGTCCGGCGGTGCTGGCGACGAGCAGCAGGGGGAGTTCGACGAGCAGACGGGTGCGCAAGGCTTTCATGCGCTGGACCGCACCCTGGTTGAAGGGGGTTGCCAGGAGCTGGATACGCGGATGCACGCCAACCAGCAGAGCGGCCGCCTGCTCGCCCGAGCGGGAGAAGGCGGCCCCCAGACGCACCAGGGGATGACTTTCGTAGTCGCCCAGATTGCTGCCCATCCAGAGATACCAGCCGTCGATGCCGCGCCGGTAGTAGTCGCGCAGCATGGTTTCCCGGATGAAGCCCAGGCGCCCCGGACCATTCTTGACGATCCGCCCTTCGCCCCGATTGGCGACGATAGCCGCCCGCCATTCGGCGACGCTCATGGGCGTGCCGCGCGAATCGATGATGTGGAAATTATTGAAGACATCCACGAAAGCCCAGCGCCCGCTGTCCCGGTCGAACACTTCGATCACGGCGTGACCATGGCCACCGAAGCCGTCGAAGGAGAATCCCCATTCCCGCGCGGGGATGCCGGCTGCGTGGGCAAGAGCGAGGTAGGTCTGCGTGAAATCCGCACAATAGCCCCGCCCCGTTTCGCGAATCAGGCGATAGGTGGTCCAGGTGTCGGCCTGGATGGGGCCGCCGTCCCGGGCGTTTTCGGTAAGGTGGCCAGCGAGCCGCAGAGCGCGCTGCCAATCGCCAGTCACCCCCTCGGTCACGGTCCGAACGATCTGGGTCAGTCGAGGGTCCGGCGCGTGGTGATCGGTCTTGAACTGGGCGGGATAGTCAGGCGGAACCCAATCGATGCTATCAACGGCAGCAGGCAGGATGAGAAGCGCATTGCGCAGGCGCACCGCTTCGGTGGAAGGCCGCGCCGAACGCGCCAGATCGGCGAGGATCGCGAGGGCGACCGCCGCGCAGGCGATGATGCCGATCAGGCGGAGCTTGCCACGTAAAAAACTAGCCATGCCTGCGCCGAGGGGAAGAATGAGCTCCATCCGCCGGAAAACGATGGCGGATGGGATGACGGTGGCGGGCGCAGCCGCAGAGCACCCGGGCCTTGCCGCCAAGAGGCGGGTGATGCGGCACCGGATGCCGCCTTACCAGCAAAGGCCTTCGACCTGGCCCTTGAGCTTGACCTGGGCCGGCAGGCCCACCAGATCGATGATCCGGTGACCGGGTCCGACATGCTCCTGCAGGGCGGCGAAAATTTCCGGCGTGGCCAGTCCGACCACCAGCACGTCGCACTCGGCGGCCACTTCGGCGAGGTTGTCGCGCATCAGTTCGCCCAGATGGGGAACGTGCTGTTCGATGAAGCGGCGGTTGGCGCCGAGAAGGCGGGAGAGCATGACTTCCGGATCGTAGACGCGCAACTGCACGCCCTTGCCGACCAGTTGCTCGGCGAGGGTGACCAGCGGCGACTCCCGCAGGTCGTCGGTCCCGGTCTTGAAGGACAGGCCGACAAAGCCCACCTTGCGGGAGCCGGTGGCCAGCACCTTGGCCAGCGCGTGATCCACATGGACCCGGTTGGAGGCCAGGATGCCGGCGTGCATGGGCAGATCGACGTCGCGCTGCTTGCCCAGGTAGACGGTGGCGCGCAGATCCTTGGGCAGGCAGGAGCCGCCGAAGGCGTAACCGGGCTTCAGATAGGCCTTGGAAATGTTGAGCTGGCTGTCGCGGCAGACGAGATCCATGACCTGGAAGGGATCGACCCCCAGGGCTTCGCAGAGACGGGCGGTTTCGTTGGCGAAGGTGATCTTCAGGGCGTGGAAGTTGTTGCAGCAGTACTTGACCATTTCCGCCGCCCGCACGCTGCTCTTGTAGAACTCGCAGGGCAGGTGGCCGAAGAGGGAGCGCAGACGGTCGGCGGGGTAGTCGTGGTTGCAGCCGACGATGGTGAAGGGCGGCTTGTCGTAATCGCGGATCGAGCTGCCTTCCCGCAGGAATTCGGGCTGGAAGCAGCAGAAGAAATCGACGCCCTCCTTCTTGCCGGAGGCTTCTTCGATGATCGGGCGGATGACGTCCTCGACGGTGCCCGGCACCAGGGTCGAGCGGAAGACGAAGACGTGGGGTTCGCTCTTCTGCTTCATCGCCTCACCGACCTGCTGGGCGAGGCGCAGCATGGCGCCCTGGTCCTGGCTGCCGTTGGCGGCGGACGGCGTGCCGACGCAGACCAGGGAAATCTCGGAATCAGCCACCGCGCGGGCGGCGTCCTGGGTGACGGAAACCCGTCCGGAGGCGACCACCTGCTGCATGAGATCCACCATGCCCTCTTCGACCACCGGAGTCTTGCCGGAGGCGATGAGGTCGAGCTTGGTCTGGTCGACATCGACGCCGATGACGCGATGGCCGTCCCGGGCCAGACAGGCCAGGGAAACCGCACCGACGTAGCCCAAGCCGAAAATGCTGATATTCATAGTGTCTTTCCGATCATCAAGAAGTGAAATTCTGCTTGCTGGTCACGACCCGGGCGACGATGGCATCCAGCCGCCGCATCGAAGCCTGCCAGTCGTGGTTGCTCAACATCCGTTGCCGCCCGGCCCGGGAGAGGCGCTCCCGTTCGCCGGCATCGCCCATCAGGCGCAAACAGGCGGCAGCATAGGCCTCCGGGCCGTCGCCGACCAGGAAATGTTCCTCATCCTGGGCGTCGACGCCGCCCGCCCCGGCGGGACTGGTGACCACCGGAACCCCCATGGCCATGGCTTCGAGAATCTTGTTCTGGGTGCCGCGGGCGATGTTGAGGGGCGCCACCATGGCCGCCGAACGCAGGATGTAGGGCCGCACGTCGGGGACCGAACCGGTGACGGTGACCCCCGGCAGTTCGCCGAGTTTCTTCACCGCCGGGCTGGGGTCGGCGCCGACGATGAGGAGCTTGGCCTGCGGCCGCCGCGCCTGGATGAGAGGCAGTGTGTTGCGGCAGAAGTCGAACATGCATTCCTGATTGGGGTAGTAGTCCATGCGCCCGATGAAGGACAGCGTATCGGCGTCGTAGCCTTCGCCGTCGGGCTTGAAGAAGCCGGCATCGACGCCGTTGGGGAACCAGTCGGTGGCGCGGGCGGCGCGGTAGCTCTCCAGGGTTTCCCATTCGGCCCGGGTGGTCGCGGTGCACAGGTCGAACTTGGGGGCCAGGCGCCTTTCCGCCGCTTCCATCTTGGCACCTTCGAGGCGGTAGCCGAGGGAGAGGGGAAAAGGCTTGGACTGGGCGTATTCCAGCCACTTCTGCGAATCCATGTCGCCGAAATCGAGGATCTTCGGAATGCCCTGCACGTCCTCGACGTACTGGGCCACCGAGGAGCAATGCACGAAGATGAGGTCGAAGCGCTCCCGGGCAAGGAGCGCATCGACCTGTCGCTTCAGTTCGGGGGAATAGAAGAATCCCATCGACGACGGCGTCGGCAGGGGCAGGCGGGCCACCATGCGCAGCACCTGGATGGGATTCTTCACCCGCCCCATGGCGTAGCTCTGGCAATGCCCGGCGATGCCCTCGCCTTCGGCGGCTTCGGCGGCTGAGCGCGCCAGGGAGCAGACGCTGACCTGGTGCCCCTGGGCCGTGAAGTGGCGGATCATGTTGAAGGGGCGAATCTTGCCGCCCCGCTTGGGGGGGAAGGGAAAACGGTGGCAGACGTAGAGAATCTTCATCCGGGAATCACGCAAGGAGGGACTGGAGTTCGGCGCTCACGTCGTCGTGGCTGCGCCGGTCGAGGTAGATGCGGGCCCAGACTTCGAAATTGACGAGGGCCACCAGGGCGTCGGTGTAATCCTGCCGGCTGGCCCGGTGGTCGGCCACCAGCCGCTGCACGAGGGCGGCGTCGAAAAGGCCGCGGCGATCGATGGCTTCGGGCGCCAGGAGGCGGTCGAGGAGGCGCCCCAGTTCGCCCTTCAGCCAGGCGCCCATGGGCGTGCCGAAACCACGCTTCTTCCTGTGCAGGATGTCGGCCGGCAGGCGCGGAGCGAGGGCCGTCTTCATGGCTGCCTTGAGGACGCCGCCCTTGATCTTGACCGCCTCCGGCATGGTGGCAGCCATCTCCAGGAGCTCGTGGTCGAGGAGGGGCACCCGGCATTCGAGGGAGACGGTCATGCTCATCTTGTCGGTGAGGAGCAGGAGGTCGTCCGGCAACTGGGACGCCATATCCACCGCCAGCATGCGGTTGCAGGAGTCGTCCTGGCGGCTGGCGGCGAAGGCATCCACCAGGGGATCCCAGGGAGCCGCGCCGGCTTGCCGCAGGAGCTGCCCGGCCAGGGAACGGTCCATGATCTGAAGATAGGCGCGGTAGCGCTCTTCGAAGGACAGCTCGGCGGTGGCGAGAAAGCCCTTGGCCAGGCGCGCCATGTTGAGCCAGTTGGAGTGGCGGTCGGCGGGCAGCAGGCGCCCGACGCCCTTGGCGAGGCCCTGGATCATCCCCGGCAGGCGGTTGAAGCGCTCGGCGTAGTGATTGCCCAGGTAACGCCGATAGCCGCCAAACAACTCGTCGCCCCCGACGCCGGAAAGGATCACCGTCACGTCGCGGCGGGCGAATTCGCTGACCAGGTAGGTGGTAATGAAGGCGGTGTCGGCGATGGGCTCGTCCATGTGCCAGAGGAGCCGCGGCAGCAGGGAAACGACGTCGGGCTTGACGAGGATCTCGTGGTGGTCGGTGGCGAAGAGCTCGGCGACGCGGCGGGCGTAGGGCAGTTCGTTGTAGAAGTTGTCGGCCGCCGACCCGCCGAAGCCGATGGCGTAGGTCTTGACCGGCTGGGAAGTGGCCGCCGCCATGCAGGCGACGACGGCGGAGGAGTCGATGCCGCCGGAGAGGAAGGCGCCGATGGGCACGTCGGAGACCATCTGGGCGCGCACCGCGCGGTCGATGCCGCTGGCGATTCGTTCGACCCACTCACCCTCGGAAACGCCGGTGACGACCCGCTCGGGCGGCGACCAGTAGCGACGCTGGCGGATTTCGCCGCCTTCGATGGCGAGCAGGGTGGCGACCGGCAGCTTGGCGATGCCGGCGAACATCGAGCGCGGCGCCGAAACGTAGCCGAGGTTCAGGTAGCTGGAAAGCGCCACCGGATCGACTTCCGCCGTCACTCCGGGCAGGGCGAGGAGCGCCTTGGCCTCGGTGGCGAAGGCGATACGGCGGCCGTCCTGCCGCCAGTAGAGGGGTTTGACGCCGATGCGGTCGCGGCCGATGAGGAGCCGGCGGCGGCGGGAATCCCACAGGGCGAAGTTGTACATGCCGTTGAGGCGCAGGCTGAAGTCGTCGCCCCAGGCCTCGTAGGCGTGCAGGATCACCTCGCAGTCGGAACCGGTGCGGAAGCGATGGCCCAGGTCGCTGAGTTCCTGGCGCAGTTCGCGGAAATTGTAGATTTCGCCGTTGCACACCAGCCAGAGGCTTTCGTCCTCGTTGCACAGCGGCTGGTGGCCGCCGGCCAGGTCGATGATGGACAGACGGCGCATGCCGATGACGCAATGGCCGTCGTGGTGCCATCCGTGGTCGTCGGGGCCGCGATGACGGGTGACGTCCCCCATCAGACTCATGAGGGAGGGATCGGCCGGACTGCCGTCGAGGTGGATGATGCCGTAGATGCCGCACATGGCGCGCCCCGGCTCAGCGGGATTCCACCGCCGCCTGCCGGCCGGGCGGCAGGAGACGGCGATAGACGGCACGATAGTTTTCGGCGCTGCGGGTCCACGTGCGCTCGCGCTCGACGAAGGCGCGGCCGGCCTCGCGCAGGGCCTGCCAGCGATCGCGTTCGGCGAGGAGCCGGGCGACGGCGTCGGCCAGGGCGCGGGAATCGTTGGCGGGGAAGAGGATGCCGGTTTCGCCGTGGCGAATCAGCTCGCGGTGGCCGCCCACGTCGGAGGCCACCAGGAGCTTGCCCTGGGCCATCGCTTCCAGGGGCTTCAAGGGGGTGACCAGTTCGGTGAGCCGCATGGGCTTGCGCGGGTAGCAGAGCACGTCGATCTGGCTGTAGTAGCGCTGCACTTCGGCGTGCGGCACGCGGCCGCTGAAGACGATGCGGTCGGCGAGCCCCAGGGCTTCGGCCTGGTCGCGCAGGGCGCCCGCCTGGGGGCCGCCGCCGACCAGGAGCAGCTTGAGCTGCGGCTGGCGAGGGGCAAGCTGGGCGAAGGCGTCGAGGAGCAGATCGAGGCCCTCGTAACCGTAGAAGGAACCAGCGAAGCCGAGCACGGTGGCGCCCTCGAGGCCGAGGCGGCGGCGCAGCTCGGGGTCGGCGCTCTGGCCGTAGGCGAAGGACTCCACATTGACCGCGTTGGGGATGACGGTGACCTTGGATTCGGGAATCCCGCCGCGGGAAAGGATGTCTCCCCGCAGTCCCTCGCAGATGGTGGTCACCGCGCCGGCCCGCCGCAGTGCCCAGGATTCCAGCGCACGGCCGAGGCGGTAGCGCAGGCTGCCCTCCCGCGTGGTGCCGTGGTCCACAGCGGCGTCCTCCCAGGAAGCGCGCATTTCATAGACCACCGGAACGCCGCGCCGACGCCCGGCGCGAATCGCGGGAATGGCGTTCAGTACCGGTGAATGGGGGTGCAGGATGTCGGGTTCGTGGAGGAGGATCAGCTCCTCGATGCGCGCCTGGGTGGCGGCCATCTGACGGAAATAGCCGCGCAGCCCGTCCATGCCGGGCTGGATGGGGGTGCGATGGAAGGTCCAGCCGTCGACGGTTTCTTCCAGCTCGTCGCCGGGCCCCTGCTTGGGGGTGGTGAGGTGCAGGGTCTCCCAGCCGAAGCGGCGCTGCTCGTGCAGGAGCGCCAGGCTGCGGAAGGCGTAGCCGCTGTGCAGCGGAATCGAATGGTCGAGGACGTGCAGGACACGCAGGGGCCGGGAATTGTCGCTCACGCCACGATCTCCAGCTTGCGCGGCTGGTCTTCGGCGACCACGTTGCGCAGGAAGGCCTCGAACATGAGCACCGTCCAGATCGGGCTGGAATAGTCGCGGGCGCCGCTGTCGTGGGCCGCCACCAGATGTTCGAGGGTGCGACGGTTGAAGAGGCCGGTGTCGGCGAGGGTGCTGCCCAGCAGCGCCTCCCGCACGCGGGCCTTGAGGGGGCCGCGGAACCAGCGGGCGAGCGGTACGGCGAAACCCATCTTGGGGCGGTAGAGGACCGCTTCCGGCAACTGCGGTTCGAGGGCCTTCTTGAACAGCCACTTGCCTTCGTTGCCGCGAATCTTGAGATCGGCGGGCAGGGTCGCCAGCCATTCGACGAGAGGATGGTCCATGAGGGGTTCCCGCACCTCCAGGGAGTGGGCCATGGAGGCCCGGTCCACCTTGGTGTTGATGTCGCCCACCAGGTAGGTCTTGAGGTCGAGATACTGGATGAGAGCGAGGGGGTCGTCGGTGCCGGCGCGGGCCGCGTGGCGGGCGAAGACCTCGAAGGCGTTGTAGCCGCCCAGGTCGGCCTTGAGGCGGGGCGAGAAGAGCTGCCGCCGCAGGGGGTCGCGCAGGATCGACACGGAATGGAAATAGGCCTGGGCCGAACTGCGCGCCAGGGCTTCGAAGGTGGTCTTGGCGCGCAGCACCCGGGGCGCCCAGTCGGCCTTCGGATAGACCTTGCCGAGGAGCCCGAAGACCGGTCGCCGCAGGCCGAGCGGCAGGGCCGATCGCAGGCGCTCTTCCATGAGATGCAGACGATAGCGGCGATAGCCGCCCAGGCTCTCGTCGCCGCCATCCCCGGAAAGGGCGACGGTGACGTGCCGGCGCGCCAACTGGCAGACGCGGTAGGTGGGGATCGCCGAGCTGTCGGCGTAGGGCTCGTCGTAGAGGCGGGCCAGGGTATCGATGAGGGCGAAGTCGTCGCTCTCGACCATGTCGACGTGATGATTGGTGCGGTAGCGGTCCGCCACCATCTTGGCGAATTCGGATTCGTTGAAGGCCGGGTCGGCAAAGGCGATGGAACAGGTATTGACCGGCTCGCCGGAGAGGCCGGCCATGGCGGCGACCACCGCGCTGGAATCGACACCGCCGGAGAGGAAGGCGCCCAGCGGCACCTCGGAGACCATGCGCAGACGCACCGATTCGCGCAGGCGGCGGAGCAATTCTTCCTGGGCCTCGGCCTCGCTGGGCCGGGCGCCGACTTCGAAGCGCACGTCCCAGTATTCCCGCGGCTCGGTCAGGGCCATGCCGCGGCGGATGAGCAGGCAGTGGCCGGGGCAGAGCTTCTTCGCCTGACGGAAGATGGTGCGCGGTTCCGCCGCGTAGCCGAGGGCGAAGTATTCCTCGATGGCCGCCGGATCGATTTCCCGCGAAAGGCCGCCGTGGGCGAGCAGAGTCTTGAGTTCGGAACCGAAGATCAGTTGGCCGTCGTCGAGGAGCGCGTAGAACAGCGGCTTGACCCCGAGACGGTCACGCACCAGGAAGAGCGTGTCGCGGTTGCGGTCCCAGAGGGCGAAGGCGAACATGCCGCGGAAGCGCTGCACGCAATCCTCGCCCCAGGCTTCCCAGGCATGGACGATGACTTCGGTGTCGCTGCGGGTATGGAAGACGTGGCCCAGGGCCTGCAATTCCGGAATGAGTTCCTGGTAGTTGTAGATTTCCCCGTTGAAGACGACGCAGACGCTGCCGTCTTCGTTGTAGAGGGGCTGTTGTCCGGTGGACAGGTCGATGATGGACAGCCGACGATGACCCAGGCCGACACCCGGCTCCAGGTGGGTTCCCCCTTCGTCGGGGCCGCGATGGAACTGGGTCTCGTTCATGCGGTGGAGCACCGCGGGATCGAGGGTCCGCTTGCCTCGCGTATCGAAAATTCCGGTAATGCCGCACATGGCTTCTCGTTCTCTGTCGTTGGGGATCGTTCAGGGTCTTGCGCGAGGCATGGCCAGGACACCGGCCGAGGCAGCCTGCAGGAGGCGCCCGTACAGTCCATGGTAGGCGTCGATCATGGCAGCGATGCTGAAACGCCGCTCGATTTCCGCGCGTCCCGCCGCGCCGGCCTGGCGCGCGGCATCCGGCGAGCCCGCGTAGGCGACCAGGGCATCGGCGAGCGCCCGCGGATCGCCCGCGGGAACCAGGGTTCCGGTACGGCCCGCCTGGACCAGTTCGACATTGCCGCCGACCGCCGTGGCGACGACGGGAAGACCGCAGGCCATGGCTTCCAGGATGGTATTCGATACGCCCTCGGCGAGGGAAGGCAAAACAAACAGATCGAGGCCGCGCAGAATGTCGGGGACGTCCGCCCGCTCACCGGGCAGCCAGGCGAGTTCGGCGCAGCCGGATTCGGCGAGGATCGCCTGGGCGCGGGCGCGCAGCGGTCCGTCGCCGACCATGACGAGGCGCAGCCGTTCGGCCAGCTGCGGGTTCGCACGCAGAGCGAGGACAAACGCCGTGGCGAGGTTGGTCTGGTCCTTGACCTCCTGCATACGTCCCACGGTGCCGACCAGCCAGTGGTCAGACCCGAAGGGACATCCGGTGATGGACGAACGCGTGCCCGCAGGCATGAAACGCTCCGCATCGACTCCGTTATAAATCTGTCCCACTCTGCTCCCGGCGATTCCGACCCGACGCACGAGATAGTCTTCGAGATCCCGGGACAAAGCGAGGTAATAGCTGACAAACGGGCTGTAAAGGCGCCGGATCCAGTGCCCCTTGCGACTCGACCCGTCGAGATCGCCGACGTCGCGCCCGTGTTCGCTGTGGAGGCGGACCGGCACGCCCGCCGCCCAGGCCGGCATGGCCGCTTCGAGGGCACTGAGGTTGCGGGTGTGGACGATGGCCGGTCGCCGGGCGCGGAATAGCCTGTAAAGGGTGGGATACAGCCTGAAGGCGTGGCCGGGAGGTTTGTGGAGGGCGACGAATTCGACGTCGTCCCGCTGAACGCGCTCCTTGAAGTCGGTCACTTCGGTCAGGGCGACGACCATGTGCCGGTAGGCATTCCGCGGCAGCCGGTTGATGAGATTGACGACGCCATTTTCCAGCCCGCCGGTGGCAAAGCGGTAAACCACGTGGATGATCAGGGGCCGTTCATCGCGCTGCATCATCGCTGCCCCCTGGCGCGCTCCAGTGCCGCACGAAGACGGGGCGCCGCGTCCCGCACAAAGGCCCCCAGAGCCGCGGAGGCGTCCTGTCCCGGCGGAACCTCGGCCGCGACAACGATGACCGCCGAATCGTCCCCCTGCCCCCGCAGACGGGACCAGACCGTGCGCATTCGTGCCTCCGCATCGCCGCCGCAGAGCTGCCCGGCCACCCAATACCAGCGCCAAACCTGGAGGTGTGAGCGCTCGCTCCGTCCAGCCCCGGCCTTGGGCGCCAATTCGAGTGTGGGGATGAAAACGGGGGCACCCTCGATGTTCTGTTCGGTGTGACCTCGCCGCGCAATCGTCCAGTCGGGGTCGTCCGCCCGCAGAACAGCGTTTGTCGAACTCGCCATCTTGTTGCCATGGTCCTGATTGCGATAGTAGGCGACGAAAACATCCACCTCGGTGTCACCACGGGAGAAATGCAGGCGGCTGCTGGCACTGGATTTTTGGTAGGCGGGGACGAAGGCGGCGGGCGCCGCGGCGGGCTTCCAGCCGGCCCAATCGCCCTCGGGGAACGCGAGGGTGACGGGCGCCGATGCCCGCTCGCCACGCTCGATGGCCGCCAGAAGGACGACCGGCAGCGCCGCCGCGAGGAGAGCGGCGACAGCGGCACCCCGGAGACGCGCCGCAGTCCAATGGGAGGCCCAAGGCGTCTCCGGCGGCGGCAAGGGTCCTTCGGGTTCCGCCCGCTCGGCCCATCGCGCGCCGATCCAGAACATCAGCAGAATGACCACACCGAAAAAGACCCAGCCATAGATCAGGTGATCGACGCCCACCGCCAGACGATTGCCCGAAAGATGGCCGAGCATCACGATCAAGTAAGCGCGGGCCCAGTTGGCGACGACGGGAACCAGGATGGACACGAGGATGAATGCAAGGCGCCGCCAGGGCGAGCGGAAATTGAGGTAGGCGAAAAGCGTACCCACCATGACGGAAGCGAGAAGGTAGCGCACCCCGCTGCACGCCTCGACCACCGACCAACTGCCCGAAGGAATGACAAAGCTGAGCCCCTCCCGGTAAACGGGGATACCCGAGAGGCGCAGGCCGAGCACGGCGAAATCGGCTGTCCAGTCCATGAGGCGCGGTATGGCGAACTCGCCGACGGGAACGGCGAAAAGCAGGAATCCGAGCGGAAAGGCGATGCACAGGCAAAAGCGCGGGCCAAGCACGGTGACGACGCTCAGGATGAGAATCAGCGTCGCCGCGGACTGGCTCAGGGCATTGGCCGAAGCGAGTTCTCCGACCAGCCAGGCGCTCCCGACGAGGAGGCTGAGGAGAGCGACCCGCGGGGCGGGCAGTGGAGACAGGATACGCAGGCGATCCCGCTGCCTCCACAGCAGCCAGGCCGTGATGCAGGGGACGATGAAACCATGGGCAAAGGTCTCGGAACGCGCCCAGATGGCGACCATGGCGCCAAAGGTTTCAGCGTAGGCGACGATCACCGCCAGCACGACCAGCACGAGCGCCACCAGGGTCGTCCGCCACTCGCGGATGACCGCCAGGGCGGCAGAATCGGCAGCGGGCTGCAGGGCGCTCATGAATGGAGGAACAGGTGTCTGGCGGGAGGTCAGCCGAGATTGCGGACGATGTGCGGTCCGAGCCAGTTGGCGACCCCCAGGGGAAGGCGCCGCCAGGCTTCGATGAACAGGCGGTACTTGGCGTTGGCCGGATTGTTCTGGGGAACGCTGTCGCGTTTGAAGAGACGGTACTCGTAGGACAGGGGCTGCGGCTCGAATCCCCAGTTTTTCTTGAACGCATAGGGGCCGGTATCGCGCTTGCTGCGTCCGAAATCGAAGAGTCGCACGCCCCGCGCCGCGGCACGCCGCATGAGCTCCCAGTACTTGAAGTCGTTGGCGGCCAGATCGCGGGCGAGCACATCGTCGCCGGCGTAGTAGGGCAATATCTCGTCGCGGAAATAAAAGCTCAGGACGCCGCTCAAGGGTTTGCCGTCCGGTGCGACGACGATCATCACTTCGCAGTCTTCACCAAAGCACTCGCGCAGGGCCTGGAAATACCGCCGGGAAAGCGCGGGCGTGCCGTGGCGATGAACATTGTCGGCATAGAGCGCGAAAAAACGGTCGACGCCGACGTCCACTTCGGCGCGCAGGCCATTCTTGATTCCCTTGCGCACCATCGCCCGCTGTTTTCTGGGGATGGCCAGCATGTTCGCCTCGTCATCGGCGACGATCGCCTTCCTGAAGGTGACGTAGAGATCCTGGCGCGGCCATTCCGGGTGCCGCTCCGCCAGGTTGCGGAACTCCAGGTGCTCGACGCCCAGTCGAGCGGCGATCTCCTCTGCGCGCTTTTCGAGGGCCGCGGCGGCCTCCTCATCGCCAGTCGCCAGACCGCCATATACAGCAAAGGGCAGCGAGGTGAGACCGTTTCCAAACAGGGCGCTCTTGACGTGGGCCAGGGGCAGGACTCCGACGATCCGCCCGTCGCGCTCGGCGTAGAGGAAGTGCGTCGGATGGCGGAAGACCTCCGCCATGATGCGCTGCCAGCCGGAACGGTGAAAGAAGGTTCCCTGCGGCGCGGTGCGCACGAACTCGTCCCACCTCGCGGATGTCCGGGCATCCCCGAGGTTCAATTCGGTGACATTCAGCATGGCTTTGGCTGGCTGCGTCCAAGGGTTCCCGATTCCGCGGAGCGTTGCGCAGAACCGTCGTTGAATTGGACGCCCTGCAGGGTCTCGGGCTGCGCAAGCTGGCGCGCGAAGACCCTGTCCATCCGACCCCACGAAAAATCCGCGAGCAGCCTGGCGAGTCGCGTTTCGGTGCGCGCGAGGTTGAGGTAGTGGCGAAAGCGGCTCTTGACGCCGACCCCGGGAACTCGCGGCTGACCGGCATCAATTTCCCAGGGATGCATGTAGAACACGCCGGATTGGCCATCCACCGTATTGACCCGGCGCAGCAGCGCGCGCGAGAGGGTATAGGGCAGCAAGCGGAAATATCCGCCGCCACTGGCCGGCCAGTTGCGGCCCTGGAAGCGCACCGTCGTGGGCGGAATTTCGACGATGCCGCCGATACAGTGCGCGAAGCGTGGCGCATCGGGCGTTCCGTAATGGTCATGGCGCACCGGATAGACGCTCGAACTGTAGCGGTAACCCGCACGTTCAAGGGCGTCGAATGCCCAGGGATTGCGTGATCCGATGGAGAAGCTGGGAGCCCGATAGCCACGGACTTCCTGCCCGCTGAGATCCTCCAGGATCATCTTGGCGAGGCGGATGTCGGCCAGGAAGGCTTCCGGCGTCTGGTCGTGGGCACGCTCGTGACCATAACCGTGGCTGGCGACTTCGTGGCCGGCGTCGACGAGGTCGCGGACGATCCTGGGGTATCGTTCGGCGATCCAGCCGAGGGTGAAAAAGGTCGCCTTGACGGCATGCCGCTCGAACAGGTCGAGCAAGCGATCCATGTTGCGCTCGATTCGACATTCCCGGGAAGTCCACTCGGAACGGGCGATATGGGGTGCAAACGCGGATACCTGAAAATAATCCTCGACGTCGACGGTCAGGGCATTGACGGGTAGCTGCGTCGTCACGCCGCACCTCCCGCGCGATTCGCGGTCAGCCATCCGTAAAGATCTTCTGCAATGCGACGGGCCGCCTGGCCGTCCCAGAACTCCGGAATCCGGCCGTGCTTTCCACCACCCGCGAGAACAGCCTGCGCGGCAGATCGGATGACGGCGGGATCGCAACCCACCAGGGTATTGGTACCCTGCTCGATGGTGATGGGACGTTCGGTATTTTCCCGGAGGGTGAGGCATGGAACACCCAGGGCGGTCGTCTCTTCCTGGAGGCCGCCGGAATCGGTGAGAACCACGCGCGCCGAAGACATCAGGCCGATCATCTCCAGATAGCCCTGGGGCGGCAGGAGGACCATGCGGGGCGTCGCGACTCGGTCGCTCAACCCGAAGCGCTGGATATTGGCGCGGGTGCGCGGATGGAGAGCGAAAATCAAGGGCAGGCTCTCGGAAATCTCTCGCAACACGGCGAGCAACTTCCCGAGGGTCTCGGGCTCATCGACGTTTGACGGACGATGCAAAGTCACCAGACCGTAGGCAGCGTCCGACCCCAACAAGCCCGCATCGACGCCGGCGGCAGCCAGAATTTCGGCGGGAGCCCGGGCGCGATCCCGATGGAAGAGCAAAGAGTCGATCATCACGTTGCCGACGAAGCGAACGCGTTCGGCAGCAATGCCCTCCTTCACGAGGTTCCCCTCCGCATCGCGTTCGGTGGTGTAGAGACGATCCGCGAGCTGGTCGGTGACGAGACGGTTGATTTCTTCCGGCATCGTACGATCGAAGCTGCGCAGGCCCGCTTCCACGTGCACGGTGGGAACGCCCTTCTTGACCGCAACCAGCGAGCAGGCGAGGGTGGAATTCACATCGCCGACCACCAGGACGCAGGAGGGCTTGAACTGGTCGATCACCGGCTCGAAGCGCTTCATGACTTCGGCGGTCTGCACGGCGTGACTGGCGGATCCGACTTCGAGATTGATATCCGGCCGCGGCAGGCAGAGATCCTCGAAGAGCTTGTCGCTCATATCCTTGTCGTAATGCTGGCCGGTATGCACCAGCACCGCCGGAATCGCCGGCTCGTGGTCGGCGAAGGCGCGCAGGATGGGCGCCATCTTCATGAAGTTGGGGCGCGCACCCACGATGCAGAGTACGGGGCCCAGGGCAGCGGGCAGGGTCTTGTCGTTCATTGAGGTTTTTTCCCTGAGGCGGCCTTCTGACCGGCAGCCGTAACGAGTTGCTGTAGCAGCGCGAGGGTCGCCGAATTGAGCCTTTCCAGGCGAAGCAGGCTTTGTTCAAGGCGCGTGATGCGCTCACTCACGTGTCCCTTACGCAATCCGGCAAGGGCGTTGGCCGCCTCTTCAGCGGCCGCGAGGTCGATTTCTAGACGCGAGAGGTCTACGTCCATGGAAACTGGAAGCGCTGCAGAAGCCACCGCCACAGCCGGCTCCCGGCGGCCGCCCGTCGGGATCAGGGGCGCGCCGGTCTCTTCGTAAATTTCGCGAGCGACCTCCATGACATCCTCGGCGGTGAAGGAAGTCTTGCCGCCAAGAAAACCGAAGAGCAGAAGGCGATCGCAGAGACCATTGATACGGCGGGGAATGCCACCACTGGCCTTGTGAACCGCCTCGAAGGCTTTCTGATCAAAACCGGGTTTGCCCTTCGAGCCGGCACATTTGAGGCGATGCTCGATGTATCCCTGTGTTTCTTCTTCGTCGAGGGGCCCTATGTGGCAGGAGGCGATGACACGCTGGCGCAACTGCTGCATATGGGGGCTCTGGAGAATCTCGCGAAACTCGGGCTGTCCGACCAGGAAACTCTGCAGCAGGGCATGATTGCCGAACTGAAAATTGGACAACATGCGAAGCTCTTCGACGGCTCGCGGCGTGAGGTTCTGCGCCTCGTCGACGATCAGCAGGCAGCGCTTCCCCTTGCCGGTAATGGTCACCAGAAAAGCTTCCAGCGCCATCAGGATGTCGGACTTGGAGATGTCCTTCGTACGCACGCCAAAGGCAGCGGCGACCAGGCGCAAGGTATCGTCGGCGTCAAGCTGGGTGCTTACCAGATGGGCGGCGACCACCTTGCTCTGATCCAGGCTATCGAGAAGCCCGCGAACAATCGTGGTCTTGCCGGCCCCCACCTCGCCTGTAATGACGATGAAGCCCTCGTTTTGATGCATCCCGTATTCGAGGTAGGCGGTGGCACGCCGGTGCTGCTTGCTACCGAAATAAAAGGACGGATCGGGGTTGAGCTGGAACGGCTTGTTCGACAGCCCGTAATAGGATTCATACATGGCGGATCAGAAATGGGCGGTTAGCGCGCCCGTCACCGTGTTGTCGGTATAGTGGTTCGCAGTGTCACTTTCGAACACGGTGCGACGCAGACCCAATGATGCATTGGTCTTGACTCCAAGCCTTGTGGAGAAAGTCACGTTCATGGATTTTTGGGTCGAATGGACGTCCCCTGCGCTACCTCCCTGGCCATCCGTTGACGACGCGGAGATCCCGGAAGAGAGGGTCGAGAGCGGAGTGAGCTTGTGGGACCAACTGATCGTGGCTCCGCGCTGACGAATTTCGCTCGCATTCGAGAAGCTGTCCGTCAAAACGGCGAGGGATTGGTCTGCGATGCGCTGGCGACGACTCTGGGAAATGGCAAAGGTCACCGTATTGCGCGCCCCGGTAATCGCGGCCGTAAGGCTCTGCGTCCTCGAAACCGTCGCCAAGGATGTCAAATAGTCTGAGTAGATCCGGGCATCCCGGGACAAGCCGGGATTCTGCTGGAAAATACGGTCCACCAGTGCCGCGCGTACCAAGGGATCGGTGATCTCGGGAGAAACCAGCGCCAAAAGCAGGTCGTAGAGCGTCCCGATGGTGACCGAACCGGAGTTGCTCATCGCCATGACATCGCGCGTGTCCGAGAAACGCCAGGCAGTCAGCGGCGTGCGATGGGAGAAGTTGATCGAATGGCCGTCGCCGAAGAAGCGGCGCTCCTTGAACACCGTCAGATTGGTTCGATCCGTCGGGCGCCACTCGAAACCATATCCACGAGTGGTCCGTGTTTCACCATCCGGGTTGATGAAGTTGTTCGTCTCCCGACCGACTGCAAGGCGCAGGCGCCATTGCCTTTCTGGTTGCCAGTAGAGATTGCCAAAATAGCGCTCAGTCTCGTTGTTCCGCCCGGTACTGCGCTCGACCGCCTGACGAATTGCGTCAAGTTGCCAATTGACCGCAGCCATCGGCGTGGCGCCGCGCAGCTGGGCCGACCAGGTTTCGCTGTCCGAGTTGGTAGACGTTGCGCCCTCCGTACGACTGGTGACCACGTCGTAACGCAGTTGGTACTCGGCGAAATCGAGTACATGCCCTCGCACATAGGGGGCAAAACGGTACATCGAGGTCTCGGTGCTGTTTCCGTTGACGCTCGTGTTCGAGGAAGACTGGGTTCCAAAAGCGGAAATACTGGTTTGCGAGATGGTTCCGCTGGCGTCGATGAACAACCAGTTATCGACGGCCTCCAGGGTTCCGAATGCCGTTAACGCATTCTGCGTCTTGTTGCCCTGCGACTGCTCGGCGTAGTAGAGCTGATTCAGACTGTAGTCGAAATAGGCCTTGAGCCGTGCCGACGCGCCTTGGATATGAATCCCCGGGGAAATCTGCGTGATCTGCTCACTGCCGGAGGTGCCGCGACTGGAGTTCAAGCGCCCGTTATCGGTAAAGGTCTCGGTCACCGATATCCGCGGGCTGATTATCCAGGCGCGCCCTCGCTCAGCGCCGGCCGATTCCTGAGATTGCGAGGGAAATGCGGCAAGCACTGCGCAGGCGAGCAGGGAGGCATGCAGCCCACACCCTCTCAGCAAACCCCTTCGGCACCGCCGGACAGTGGTCAGGCACAGGATCATCGCCTCAGGCCCCGTAGCCGTAGCCGTAGCCATAGCCGTAGCCATAACCCTCGCTCTGCGCCCCCTGGGCCTTGTTGAGAACGACCATGCGGACAGGGCAACTGTCGATGGTGCTCAGGGCGTGCTTGACGTCAGCCTGCAGGGTCCGCTCCGCCTGCACCACCATGACCACTTGCCCCATGTGGGAGGCGAGTACCCGCGATTCGGTGGTAAGCAGCAGCGGCGGAGAGTCGAAAATGATGATGCGGTCTGAATAACGGCTGCCCATATCCTCCAGAAGGTGGACCATGGCGTCGCTGGCAAGCAACTCCGTCGCCCGGGGATGCTGGGTTCCGGCGGGTAGCAGAGTCAGTTTCTCCACGTTGGTACGCAGGAGGACCGGCGAAATGTCGACCGACTGCTCGGCCAGGACATCAAGCAGCCCCTTGGCAGGAGGCAATCCAAGCATGTTGAGGACAGAGGGACGTGCCACGTCAGCATCGACGAGCATGACCGTGTTGTCGAGTTCCATGGCGATGCTCATCGCCAGATTGATGGCGGTAAAGCTCTTCCCCTCGCCCGGCAGGGCACTGGTGACCATGATCAGATTCCCGTTCTCGACGGGCGCAGCGCCCCGCCCCATCGCATTGTCGATGAGCGGCCGCTTGATCACGCGGTATTCGTCGGCCGCCCGGGAGCGCGGCGTATTCGGACCGAGAATGTGCGACTTGGCCAGCGCATCGAGGTCGAGGTCGATGCGCTTGGCCTGGACGGCCGGTTTTTCCGCCACGGATTCTGGGGCCGCTGCCGCAGCCACGGCTACCGCCGACCCGCCAGACACCGCAGCCGGTACTGAACTCTCCGGCAATTCGGGCCGGTGCGAGTCGCCAACACCATCCGGGACTTCGACACCCGCTTGCCGCAATTGCTCCAGCCGGCGCGCGGCCTGCTCGATCAGATCCATGCTTTAACCTCCTCGCGGCGCCAGCAGGAAAAGGGCTGCAATTCCGGCCCCGTATCCGGCAATCAAGGCGGACAGGCCGGCAATGAAGCGGCGCAGGCCACTCTTCTCCCGCTTGACCGCGTCACCATCGATGACCATCGATATCGTCCCCAGGAGAGGCAGCCCGGTCGTCTCGCGCAGAGACTTGCCATCGACGAACACCGGACGCAACTGGCTCATCAACACCGCAACCACGATCCCCGCCGCAAGGGCGGCGACCAAGCCCAAGGGCAGCATCAGCAGGCGGTTTGGCGCGACAGGATTCTGCGAGACGGTGGGCGGATCGATCAGGCGAAAATCGGCGAGGCCCGCCACCGACTCCAAATCCCCGCTAAGACTCGCAGATTCGCGGCGGGCGAGCAGCGCTTCGTAGTTCTTTTTCTGCACGTCATAATCTCGGTTCAACTGAGTGTACTCGGCCTCGATTTCCGGCATGGTCTTCATGCGCTCGACAAGGTGTTTATAACGCGCCTCGTACTCCGCCACTCGGGTGCGCAACGAGGCCACGGTCGCCTCGGATTCCGCAAGGGAGACCTTGAGCTGCTGATAGACCGGATTGGTACTCACCGCTGCAGCCGGATTCGAGGCGGCCGCCTTCTTGCGCGCAGACACCTCCTGAGTTTTTTGGTCCTCCAGATCCTTGATGAGGCGACGGGTGTTGAGGACATCCGGATGCTGCTCGGTGTAGCGCTGCAGCAGGGTATCCAGATTCCGCTTCATGGCATCGATTCGACCGTCGATCTCGGGAATCGAGACGCCCGCATTGGAGCCACCGTGATCCGGAAGCATGATCGGATCCTCGCCGACGATCTGGCGACGAATGGCATCGCGGGAGTTTTCCGCCTCCTTGAGATCCAGGCGCGCCCGCGCCAACTGAGCGCTGACATCCCCAAGTCGCTCGGTACCCAACTTGCCGTCCGCAGTCTGGATGTCGATGTTGCGCAGCTTGAAGTCCTTCAGGCGCGCCTCGGCCTCCTCGAGCTTTTTCTCGTAGGAGCGAATCTGGTCGTCGATGAATTTCCGGGCGGTGTCGGAATCCTTCCGTTTTTCTCCCAGGCCGGATTCGACAAAGATCGAAACCAGAGACTGGACGACGCGCTTTGCGCGCTCGGGCTCCGGATCCTGGAAAGAGAGGGTATAGAGGTTGTCGCGGCCGGCGCTGCGAATCTGGAGCGTCTTCGTCAGCCTATCGATCAACTCCTCCTGCTTGGCCTTCGAAACCTGTGCGAGGTCAAGATCGGCCATACGAATGAGCTTTTCCACGTTCGGCCGACTGATGAGCGTGCGGGAAAGCATCCTCACCTGCTGCTCGATGTTCGGCTGAACCGCGAGGCCCGCCATCAGCGGCTTCAGGATGTTCTGAGTATCGACGTAAATCCGAGCGCTCGCCTCGTACTTGTCGGGAACCCGCAATATCACACCCGCCGCGACGAGCCCCACGACCCAGGCGACCGCAAGGCCGACCCACCGGTGCCGCCAGCTCGCCTTGAGGAGGACGCGGACCTGTTGTAATACTTCATCCATCGGAATTTCGCCGTAATCGCGGAGGCCGGACCCCGATCCACGGGCGCTCCGGCATCATGGGACAGACAGAGAGGCTCAGAACCAGCTCTGCGGGATGATCAGCACGTCGCCAGGCTTGACTTCCACGTTGGCGGAAACGTCGCCCTTCTTGACCAGATCCTTCAGGCGCACGCCGTACTGCTTGTTGCCCTCGGAAGTCCGGAGAATGCTCGCGCCGTTGCCGTCTGCGAAATCGGTCAGCCCCCCAACCGCGATCATGACGTCCAGCAGGGTCATTTTCTGCTTGTACGCGAGAATCTGCGGCTTGCCCGCCTGCCCGATCACACGGATCTGCTCGCTGTAGGGCCCCACGAAACCGGTAACGATGACCGTAACGACCGGATCACGAATGAACTTCCCGAGCTCTTTTTCAATGTCGCGCGCCAGCGCGGAGGGATTCTTACCCATCGCCGCCAGATCTTCGACCAAAGGCGCCGAAATCTTGCCATCCGGACGCACGGGGACGCTCATCGAAAGCTCGGGATTGCGCCAGACCTGAATGTTCAGGTGGTCACCCGGACCGATGATGTAGCTGTATTCGTCGGAGGCTGCCGCCACGGGCGCCGGCGGATAGGACGATGCACAGCCGGCGAGCACCGATGCCAGCGCCACGGCGCCAGCGACCAGAATCCCCCTGGCCACCCCTTCAAGTCGAACGGTCATGACTTCCCCTTAAAATCTCGGCAAAGAATCGCCCGGTAGTTTAACGGAAATCCCCCTCTCCGCGCCATGGAGAAGCCTCCCACGGCGGATTTTTTCACGTTCTGCGTCACACCGCCTGGCGCAGGGCATCCACGACGTCGAGGCGGGAAGCGCGAATCGCCGGGAATATCGAGGCCAGCGCGGTGGCCACAAACCCAATGGCGCCGGAGAGGCCGACTCCCAGGGGAGTCAGTCTGATGCTGGCCACATATCCCAGATTGGCGTTGGGCGGCGGCGGCATCTCGATGCCGATCCAGGAGATCAGCGCGGCCGCCCCGCAACCCATGAGCATCCCGAGGAGCGCTCCTGCCAGTCCCACAATAACGCTTTCGATGACGATCAGGCGAAACACCCGCCCAGATCGATCACCGATGGCGCGCATGGTGCCAAATTCGGCCTGCCGCTCGAAAACGCTCATGTTCACGCTATTGACCACCGAGAGGAGCACCATGAGCAGGATGATGAGTTGCAGGGCGCCGAACTGGCTCTTGTAGAGTTGAACGGATTTGTCATAGAAGTCGGAAAGGGTTCGCCAGCTCTTGACGTCGTATCCGTCGCTCGCCAAACGAGACTGCACTTTGGCGAGGGCGGGCTCCGTATCCTCCGTCCTGTGCAGCAGCACAACGATCTGATTTGCCCCGGTGGTGAGCAGCAATTCCTGCGCCGCCGCCAGCGGAATGCGGATTGCGCGAGCGTCGAATTCCTTTGAAAAACTCTGAAAAATCCCGACAACCGTGAAATCCAGCGTATTCATGGCGCCTTCTGCGGCATTGAGCACCAGCGTCAGCTTGTCTCCCGGCTTGACCGCCAGGGTTTGCGCGACCCCCTGCCCAAGGAGGATGCCGTCCGCATCCTTTCCTTCCAACTGGCGCCCCGCGACGATGGAGAGGTAGCTCCCCAATTCCGCCTCCTTGGCAGCCTCGATGCCCTCACCCACCACGGCGAGATCCCGCTTGCCGTTGTTGAGCAACCCGGAGAAATAAAGGCGATTGCTCACCGTCGCCACGCGGGGATCCTCGGCGATCTTCTCAGCCAGCTTCTCTGGCCCTTCGATCAGATATTGCTCGGGAAATCGGGTACCCTTTTCGAGAAAGCCGGACTTGAAAATCTGGACATGACCGGTCTGGGAATGGATGATGGCTTCACCGAGTTGTACGAACATGTCCTCGACGAAGCCGGCGGCCAGGATAAGCGCGGTCACCCCAAAGGAAATGGCGGCAAGCGTCATGCCCGTCCGAATCTTCTGCCGCACCACGTTTCTGAAGGCCAGTCCGATCATGGTGATTCCTAACGCTGGTGACGCAAGGCGTCGACGATGACCATGCGGGAAGCCTTCCAGGCCGGGAATACGCTGGCGAGCAAGGTGGTGACCACGGCGAGGAACCAGGCGTCGATTGCAAGGCTGCCGGTAACCAGGATTTCTGCGCTGAAGCCCTGGTCCATTCCGGGCGGTGGTGGCATGGGAATGCCCACGGCAGAAATCCCGAGGGAGAGCAGCCAGCCGAGCAAGGCCCCCGTCACCCCTCCCACAAAGCCCAGCACCAGCCCCTCCAGCACGAACTGCCGCAGCACGCCCGTACGCTTGACCCCCAGGGCCATGGCCGTGCCGATTTCACCGGTACGCTCGATGACCGCCATGGACATGGTGTTGGAGATGCTGAGAATGATGATCGCTGCGATGAGAATCTTCACCACCAGCACCTGTTTCGAGAAGAGGTTGACCGTCTTGTTGTAGAAATCCGCCAAATCCCGCCAGGGAACGAGCTGGAACTCCTTGGGATCGACGCGCCCGGAAATGGCGGTGAGCGTCGCATCGGTGTGCGCGGTGTCGTCGAGGAGCACGATCCAGGAGGTAGCTCCGTCCACCTTGACCAGCTTGCGCGCCAAGGCGATGGGCACCCGCAACGCGGCGTCGTCGTAAGCCTTGGCGGTGGAAACGAAAATCCCGCGGATGGTCACGTCGGAGGCGTTGAGTCCCCCCTTGGCCGTGCTGGTCATGAGGACCAGCTTGTCGCCCACCTTGGCGCCGACGTTGGCGGCGAGGCCCGCCCCCATGATGATGCCGCGCGGATCGTCGGCACTCAGATTTTCGCCCTTGGCGATGCGGATCGACGTACTCAGTTCTTTCTCGCCCACTGGATCTACGCCGTCACCGATGAAGGAAACCGTCGAATCGCCAATACTGACCAGCCCTGTCAGCGAAAGCCGCGGGGTTACCGTCACCACGCCCGGAGCCTTGCGCACCGTGTCCTCGGCCTCGCTCCCAGAGGGCAGGAGAAAGGAATAGGGGTCGGAAATACCGACTTCGTAGTAACCGGGGCGCACCACCTGGATGTGACCCAGCTGGGAGTGAATCGTCGATTCCCGCATGCTGATCAGCAGCCACTGGATGAATCCGCCTGCGAGCAGAAAGGAAACGATGCCGCCGACGATGATGACCAGGGCGAACAACGCCCGGCGACGATGCCGCAAAACGTTGCGGGCGGCGAGTTGAAGGTCGCCTAGCAGGTTTTCGGCGGTCATATGGCGGGGAACCCAATCGGGAAATCAGTTGGACTATGATAGCAACCAAGCTTCGCTCAAGGGAACCGCCCATGCAAAACCATTTTTCGTACGACCAGGCTTTTTCACGCAATATCGGCTGGGTCACCGAGGCCGAACAGGCCCGCCTGCGCAAGAAACGGGTCGCCATCGGCGGACTGGGCGGTGTCGGCGGCATTCACCTGCTTACCCTCGCCCGCCTGGGGGTGGGCGCCTTCACCATCGGCGATTTCGACACTTTCGACATCGTCAATTTCAACCGCCAGGCGGGCGCGGTCATGAGCACCCTCGGGCGTCCGAAATCCGAAGCGCTCGCCGAAATGGTACGGGACATCAACCCCGAGCTTGATCTACGCGTCTTCCACGACGGCATACAGCCCGAGAACATCGACGCCTTCCTGGAGGGCGTCGATGTCTATGTCGACGGTCTCGACTTCTTCGCCTTTTCCGCCCGCAGGCAGACCTTTGCCGCCTGCGAAAGGAAGGGAATTCCGGTGGTCACCGCCGCTCCTCTCGGCCTGGGCACGGCGCTCCTGGTATTCGCCCCGGGCGGCATGTCCTACGAGGACTATTTCGGATTTGAAGGTTGCGACGAGATGGAAATGGCGATCCGCTTCCTCGTCGGCCTTTCTCCCGCCATGTTGCAGCGGGGTTATGTCGCGGACATGAGTCGCGTCGATCTGGCGGCCCGCAAGGGCCCTTCCTGCATCGCGGCCTGCCAGCTCTGCGCCGGAGTTGCCGCAGTCGAGACCCTAAAGCTCTTGCTCGATCGTCCAGGAGTCCGCCTTGCCCCCTGGGGAAGTCAGTTTGATGCTTATCGCATGCGCTACATCCGTACCTGGCGCCCTCTCGGTCACCGCAACCCGTTGCAACGCCTGATGCGCTCCCTGGTTCGGCAACAGCTCGCCAAGAGCCGCAAAGGCTGACCCCATGGACCGCGAAACGCTCCTCAGGATTCTCGCTCTCGCGCGCTGGGCACCGAGCGGCGACAACACCCAGCCCTGGCGCTTCGCCATCGATGCCCAGGGCAGCCTGACGATCCACGGCCACGACACCCGCCGCGAAATCCTCTATGACTTCGACGGTCACGCCAGCCACATGGCCCATGGCGCATTGCTCGAAACCCTGGCTATCGCGGCGAGCGGCTTCGGGTACCGGACCGAATGGCAAATCCGTTCCGAGGCTCCCCACACGTCGCCCCGCTTTCTCGTCACCTTCGCCCCTGACGACGGCCCGCCACACCCCCTCTTCCCCTACGTCGAGCAGCGCTGCGTTCAGCGCCGACCCATGCGCACCACGCCACTTTCCTCCGAGCAGCGTGCGGCACTGCAAGTCGCCGCTGGGCCGCGCGCACAGCTACAGGTCTTCGAAGGCTTCGGCAGCAAGGCCCGCATTGCCCGCCTGCTCTGGGACAACGCCAAAATCCGGCTCACCTGCCCGGAAGCCTTCCCCGTTCATTCGACGATCATCGAATGGGGCGCGCGCTACAGCGCCGACCGCATTCCCGAGCAGGCCGTTGGTGTGGACCCGCTGACCGCCCGCCTCATGCAGTGGGTGATGGGAAGCTGGTCGCGGGTCGAATTCTTCAATCGTTATCTGCTGGGAACGGTGCTTCCCCGCGTCCAGCTAGACGTCCTGCCGGCCCTCGGCTGCGCCGCCCACGTCCTTCTACGTCCGGAAAAGCCGCCACGCTCCCTGGAAGACTGGATCGACATTGGTCGCTCCATGCAGCGGGTCTGGCTGACCGCCACCCAGCAGGGTCTTCACCTGCAGCCCCAGATGACGCCGGTGATCTTTCGCTGGTACGTGCAGGCCGAGCGGCGCTTTTCGGCGCTGGAGAGCCTCTACGACCAGTCGTGCCGCCTCGCTCGCGACCTCGAAACCCTGAGCGGCGCCAGCGCCGACACCCCCCTTGCCTTCTTCGCTCGCGTCGGTGTCTCCTCGACTCCCCGCAGTCGTTCGCGGCGCCTGGATCTTGCCGACTTGATGGTGAAGTGCTCCGACTGATCTCATGCACATCCTCTTCTTCTCGGAATGCGTCACCCTCGCGCATCTGGCCCGCCCCCTCGTCCTGGCCGGCGCCGCCCAGCGGGCCGGGCATCGGGTCACACTGGCCCGCTCCGACGCCTACGCGGCGGTGGCCGCTCACTACGACTTTACGACCGAGGCTCTCAGCTCCATATCGCCGCGCCAGTTTGCCGCGGCGCTCGCCTCCGGAAGCCCGCTCTACGACGCCGCCACTCTGGATGCCTACATCGCCGACGATCTGCGCATCATCGAGCGCCTGAAGCCCGACCTCGTCGTCGGGGACTTCCGCCTTTCGCTCAGCGTCAGCGCCCGCCTGGCCGGTGTGCCCTACACGACGATCACCAACGCCTACTGGAGCCCCTACGGCAACCAGCGCTACACCGTCCCCAACCTGCCCCTCACCCACTTTCTGCCCATACCCGTCGCGGACATCCTGTTCAACGCAGCTCGCCCCTTGGCTTTCCGCTACCACGCGCTGGCTCTCGACCGGGTGAGGCGCCGCCACGGACTACCCTCCCTCGGCCTCGATCTGCGACGCGTCTACACCGACGCCGACCGAATTCTCTACGCCGATACTCCGGGGCTTTTTCCGCTACCCGGGGCGCCGGCCCAGCACCGCTTCATCGGCCCCATCCTCTGGTCCCCACCCGGATCGACCCCGCCCTGGTGGAATCAATTGCCCGAAGATCGCCCGATTGTGTATGCGACTCCCGGCAGTTCGGGGCACGCCGGCTTGCTCGCCCAAGTGATCGCCGCCCTCGCACCCTTGCCGGTGAGCGTGATCGCCGCCAGCGCCGGGCAAAGGAGCGCCCTTCCCCACGCGAACAATCTATTTCTGGCCGACTTTCTTCCCGGCACGGAAGCCGCGCGACGCGCTTCCCTGGTCATCTGCAACGGCGGCAGCCCCACGTGCCAGCAAGCCCTGGCTGCGGGCGTCCCGGTGCTCGGCATCCCGACCAATCTAGACCAGTTTCTCAACATGGACCCCATCGTCGCCGCTGGCGCGGGG